>PPYE01311094.1_pt1 | contig 234769 bp, 205 predicted proteins | sample 1559881 | NCBI WGS metagenome assembly PPYE01 (sample SAMN08240022, study PRJNA423297) | Human gut metagenome, whole genome shotgun sequencing project. | reverse complement strand
ATGATTCTCGTCGGATGCGTGTTCCTCGCAGGAGCCGCTGCCGCGGCATGGACACTTTTCGGAGAGGAAATAGCTGAAACGTTCAGAAAACATGTTTAAATCCGTATTATGAATGGAGAATTTAGGTATAATAATTCAAGCTCGTACCGGTTCCACTCGTTTGCCGTTTAAAATGACCTTGCCGTTTTTCAACGATCGTGGAATTCTTGAACTTTTACTTTCAAGGTTGAAAAAAGCAGGGTTGGCTGATAAGACCATTGTCGCTACGACGGAAAATGTTCGTGATGACATAATCTGTAATATAGCGCGAAATGCAGGAGTCTCGTATTTTCGAGGAAGCGAGAGCGATGTGTTGGATCGTTTTATTCAAGCCGCCAACCATTATCATGTCTCTAAAATAATCAGAATTTGTGCGGATAATCCTTTTTTGGATATTCCGGCTTTGAATGAATTAATTGCTTTGGGGAGGGATACCGATATGGATTATGTCTCTCATTGTGTTAGTTCGGGGATTCCTACGATTAAAACTCATTTTGGTTTTTGGGCCGAGTATGTCGCGTTGAAAGCGCTGAAATCTGTTTCCGATATGACGGATGAGAGTATTTATCATGAGCATGTGACGAACTACATATATACTCATCCGGATTCTTTTAAAGTCAGGTTGATTCCTATTCCGCTTGCCTTGGAAAATCGTAAGATACGATTGACAATTGATACATTGGACGATTTTCGAATGCAACAGGGTATTTATGAGTCTGTATATGATGATATGCGAGACTTTCGGATAGAAGATGTTGTCGATTATCTCGACCGGCACGCTGAATTGTATTTGACTATGGATGGCATGATTAGAGCCAATCAAAAGTAACTTTTATGAATAAGACATACATTATCGGAGAGATAGGGCAAAACCACAATGGTTCCGTTGATATTGCCAAATTGATTATAGAATTGATTTGCAGGCCCGTAAAGGAGGACGTCTTTGGAATGGATCTGTCTCCTATGGATGCTGTCAAAATGACTCGCCGGGATTTGAACGAAGAACTCACCGTTTCACAAATGAAGCGACCTTATGACACGCCAAATTCGTTTGGTGCGACTTATGGTGAACATCGTGCATTTCTCGAGCTCGATGATGATGCTCATTATGAGGTGTATAAATATGCTAAATCCAAAGGCTTGGATTTTATCGAGACACTTTGTGCCAAGGGATGTCTATCGCTTTTGAAACTGTTTACTCCGGATAAGTTGAAAGTCGCAAGCCGGGATTTGACGAATTTGCCTTTGTTGGAGGCAATGGCGGAAACACGTATCCCTATGATTCTTTCGACAGGAATGGCCGGAAAAAAAGAATTGGACGATGCGTTGGAGGTGATTACGAAATATCATTCCGATATTGCTATTTTACATTGTGTATCTCAATATCCGACTGCTCCCGATAATTTGAATCTGAAAACGATTTCTTATCTGAAGAAACACTATGGACAATATAAAATCGGCTTTTCGGATCATACTATAGGCATTTCCGCCCCGATCGTCGCGCTGGGACTGGGGGCAGAAATCATTGAAAAACATATTACGATAGACCGTCGGATGAAGGGGACCGATCAGGCTGGATCGTTGGGGCCGGAGGGTGTTTATCGGATGGTCCGTGATATCCGGGTAGCGGAACATTGGTTGGGAACGGAAAGTCTGTATATAGAGAAGGGCGTGATGGATGCGAAAGTCAAATTGGAGCGTTCCATTGCTTCCAAACGGTTGATTGGTTGCGGAGAGATAATTTCAGAAAACGATATTCATCTTTTGAGTCCAGGGGATGGTTACAAGTGGATAGACCGGGGTTCGGTGATCGGGAAAACTGCGATTCAAGATATTCCTGCCGATGAAATCATATATCCGGAAATGATTTCGTAGAATGTGTATGACACCTTTAGCATTATATGAACTCGTTTGTTCATGGTTGTCTTTATCTTATTTGCGTAAAGAATCTCTGCGGTATGACGAACGTATTTATCGGGAAGCGTTAGCGGAATTTTGGTACGATTATATTCGTTGGTATCCGTCCGACGTTCAGATAGAAGAGCGTAAATTGATTTTGACGCCGCAGTTGCATCCGGTTTTGACCTATCGGTTGGCCCGATTGTATTTTTTATGCAGAGAAGAAAATGCAGCTTCTGTTTGCTCCCTGTTAGGGCGGATTCACGGTTTAACGGAAATATATTATTCGGCTCAAATCGGTCGGGGGCTGAAAATCAATCATGGTATAGGCAGTGTGATCGGGGCGCGTTGTATCGTCGGAGATAATTGCCTGCTGCACCATGGCGTGACATTAGGTGATAAAGATGGAGGTCGGCCGGTTATCGGCAATAATGTAATTATTTATGCCGGGGCCGCAGTCCTCGGAAACATCACGATCGGAGATAACACGGTTATCGGAGCGAATGCCGTATGTTTGCGAAGCACCCCCCCCCATGCGATTTGTGTCGGTTCCCCGGCGAAAAATATAGCTGATGATGAATGATATAAAATTAATACTCACCGATATAGACGGTGTCTGGACAGACGGAGGAATGTATTACGATCAGACTGGCAACGAATGGAAAAAATTCCATACGTATGATAGCGCAGGTATTTTACTCGCCCATCGGGCAGGTATCCCGGTAGGAATCGTTACGGGAGAAAACACGCAAATTGTGCAGCGCCGTGCCGAAAAATTATGTGTTGATTATCTTATGCAAGGCGTGTCGGACAAATTGGCCGTTGCTCGGCAGTTGTGCGGGAAAATGGGAATATCGCTACGGGAAGTTGCTTATATCGGCGATGATTTGAATGATATTGCGCTTCTTAAACAGGTCGGTGTTGCCGGAGTTCCTGCCAGTGCTCCTCGGTATATCCGTCGGTTGGCAACGGTTTCGCTCGATAAAGGTGGCGGCGAAGGAGTGTTCCGGGAATTTGTGGAGACCATTTTGTCGTTTGACGATGACCGAATGATGGTTGAATTTTCGTGAATGGGCCGGATCGGTATGTCTTTTATTGTAATTCCTGAATTTGAAAAATAATGTTCGGGAAAATCTTTCAACTGATTTTTGCTCCATCTTCCGTATATGTGATAATCAGGTATGTCACATATGCTATGCAGTTCGTCAATGCGGTACTGTTAGTGCGTTATTTGGACGTTTTCTATTTCGGTATATACAGTTTTATCATGTTGGCGATGCAGTATATGTCGTATTCGAATCTGGGGATAAACGAATCGTTGAATACGGAATATGCGGCGCATAAAAATGATATGTCGCGATTGAATGATATTTGGAATAATGCGTGGTCAATCAATATTTTATTAAATATCGTCATCGCATTGGCTTGTTGTGCCGTTTTTGGAGTTACTGATGACTTGTTCCGTGCCTATCAATTCAATGATTACAAATATTTGCTGTTGGCGACGTGTATAGCGATCAATTTGTCCAAAGTTTACATCACGTATTATAAATTGCATGGACGATTGATTAAACTGAACATACAGCAGATACTGCCTAATTTGGCGATTTTCGTATTGTTGATGGTATATCGGGAGGATCTTACGATTTTCGGTATCGTGGTAGCTCTTTTTGTCAGCAATACTGCGGCCTTGTTGGTTTTTCGTATAGGGGTTCCCGTTATTCCTGAATTTTCTTTGTGCAAAGACTGGATAACGGTTTTGATCAGACGCGGAGTCACGTTATTGTTGTATAATTTGAGTTTCTACTTCTTGACATTGCTCGCATCTTCGATCGTGAGTATTTATTATTCTGTCGAAACATTTGGTTGTTATTCTTTCGCCAATACGCTTGTCAATGGAGTGGTTATGTCCGGCGGAGCTTTCTTGTTCATATTCTATCCGAAGATTTTGAATCGTTTGCGTACGGAGAATGCTGAATCGATAGAGGTAATCCGAAAAATTCGGGAAGTATATGTTGTGTTTATGGATCTGATATCTCTATTGTCGATTTTATGTATTCTTGCTGTTTCTGCGATTGTAGCTCAATACGGACCCCAATTGGTTATGATATATGCGATATTAATGCTCGGCCGTATCGTTAATAATGCTTCGACAGGTTATGCTGCTTTATTGATTGCCAGAGGCAAAGAGCATCGTCTGGTCATTTACGGCTTTTTGTCCGTTCTCGCGGTTGCCGGTTGCGGAGTGTGCGTGCGTGAACTGAATTTGCCTGTTGAAGCGGTCGCCTTGTCTGTGGTTATAGCGTCTTTTATCTATACATATTTGGTGGTTGGATTCGCTTGGAATGTGTTGGGAATTCCGGTGTCCAGTCGGTTGATATTGAGCGAAATATTCGGAATGAACAAATGGCTGGTATGTGCGATAATTCTGTTGAATGCCTTTGTGTTGCATTCTTATATGGTGTTGATTGGCTGTATGCTGGCTTATTGTATGGTGAATATGAAAAATATCAGGAGGGCAATAGGGATTGGATTTGCCGTCCTTTCGAATAAAAACGCATTGAGTTTCTAATGAATTTGGTATGGAATATATTGTGTCGAATATCGCGGTTCCGGAGTCCGTTCAAGTATCCACTCATTTGTGGATTAGAGGAAATTTCAAAAAAAACGGAGATTTTCTTTATCTGTTGGATGGGTATGTCATTGATTATCGTATAAAGAACGTCGTGGAATATCTGAATCTCGGACTGGAAAACCATTACGCTAACGGAGCGTATAATATTTTTTGTTTCGACAAACAGAATGGACGGCTTGAAATAAAAACGGATAAACGGGCAACGCTTTCATTGTATTTATATGAAAAAGACGGCGTTTTTGCATATTCCAATAATCCGTGGCTTTTGGTAAAATACTTTTACGATAGCATATCCATATCTGTAGAGTCGTTGAAAAGCCAACTGCTCTATTTTACCGATTATCATCCTACCCGTACGTTATTTACCAATATATCGAGGGTTGACGGGGCTACTTATATCTGTTACGATGTCCTTCGCAATTCGATAAAAAAACATCGTTATTGGGATTTTACATATATGCCCGATTCGAATCTCGGAATAAAAACCTTCTTGGAGAAGGTAGATTCTGATTTCACCTATTATTTCGAAACCGTTAAAAATAGAAATGAGGGCCAGTTGGCCGGTTTTGGCTGTAGCGGAGGATTGGACTCCCGAATTATAGCCCATTATCTTCATAAGGTCGGGATCAGGAGCCGGGCTTATGTATTCGGTGATGAGAAACCTCATCGTTTTTTACGATCCACTACGGCAAAAACCTCCGAGATGGTCGGAAGTAGTTACGGATTTAAGGTGGATTTCATTCCATATCGTGCAGAGTGGATTACAAGGAGTTTGATTTTGGATATTAGGAATGATCCATTTGTGTATTCCCAAGCATATATTAATCCGTATGACGATATGCCGTCCGTTGATTACATGTTTGTTGGAGATCCCGGCGGGTTGGCGTATATGGCCGATTATGTGTTGACAGGAAATTCTCTGAAATTGAAGGAACATGCTGATTATTTCATCGGGTATCGTCATTGGGCGATGACGGGGATACCGTCGGTCTTGAGAAAGGCAGCGATGCATTTGAAGATTCCGTTTAATCCTTATTCCGATACGGGAGTGTTGGGCCTGGGACGATCTGCTATCACTCGTGTCATAGATCCGCGGACGAGAGAAGTTTGTCGAGAAGAACTGTATGCATGCATTGATGGATTCGGAGGTGAAAACAATATTGAAAAATGGGTACGTATTCATGACAAAATAACTGCGAAATATCAATATTCGGCTGGATATTCTTCAGTGAGTCATACGAAACGGAGCTATCAGCTATATTATCCGTTTTTCTACGATACGATTGCTTCCATGCCTCCTGAATATTTTAAGGATAAATTTTTTTTGAAAAAGATAATTGAATTTGTCAATCCTGACCTTTTAAAAATCCCTGATCAAAATTTGAATATAATCGGTGGAATACACGGTTGTATTGGTAAATTCCGGAACCGGATTGAATTGGCAATGAGAGGACGTGGTTTGAATTTTTTGCATTTGTTGCGGACTCCTGCGTATCGGAAATGCGCCTATGGAGTTTTTAATAGAGATAATCCGGTCTTTTACTCAGTCGTAGATAGGAAACGGTTGTTCAAGAGTGGTTTGATAGAGTGTTATGCCGGTGTTCAATATTTGAAATTGAAAATGCTGTTGGATATATTTTATTATCGCGAATTAGATGTGCTGTTATCTGACCGTCAGTACGAGAAACCCGAATGGTAAACGATGAATAGAATCGTTCTGATATCTGTTTTTTACTTTTTTATTCTGCTGGTTGCGGCCGTTTTGCCTGATGGCATATCTGACTACAATGCGTATGTTGTCCTATTGATATCGGTCTTATATGCATTGATGATCAAGTCTGCCGATGTATATCTCGATACTTTGATATGCAGTGCGGCAGTGTGCGCGGTTTCCATATTCCAATATCCTCTCTATGCGTTTCTCGATTGCATCTTGATCTTTTTTGTTTTCGCTTCTTTGTATATAGGAGCTTATTTCCCGGTGAAAATTCGAGAGTTACGTTTTATTCAAAGTGTGTATCTTTTCGTTTGCCTTGCCTCGGTCGTCGGAATATTCAGTCCGGCATTATACAAAGGGGACGGAGATGAGATGCGGTATGCGGGTTTGTTCCATGCCATCAATTTCTCGGCATGTGTTTTTTCCATATTGGGTATTGCCGTTTGGGAGATTGAGAAGAGGGGAAAAGAGAGACTCGGAATATTGTTGTTAATGGTCGTTTGTTTTTTCATTTACACTTGGGCGACGAGTACACGTAGTCTGTTGTTTGTTTTGCCGTATTGGATATATCAGTTGTTTGGTAGGCGTAAAACCAAAGTTCTTGTTGTCGGTCTATTCGTTGTTGGTCTATTTTATTTGCCTTCGGTTGTGGAGCAGATATCCGAGAAATTGCGGTTGGAAGATAACGAAAGCTCGATGGCGACACGGTCTGTTTTGTATTTGCAATTGTTATCTGGAATTTTGGATAACTATGCGTTTATACCTCACGGTTCCTATGCTGCGACGGATATGATTATCCGATTTACAAATGATTCCCGTTATTCGCCGCATAATGATTTTTTGAATTTCATTTATAATTGGGGAGCGATATTCTATGTTTTTTGTCTCATGGTATTCGTGAGGCTTAAGAGGTGTGTGCATTTGAATGCAGAGTTTATTTTGATTTTGTTGGCGATGGCGTCGTGTGCTTTGCATAATATGATGTTTGCGGTATATGTCTGGATTCCGTTCACTATCATTTTGATGGCGCGTAGAACGGCAAATGGTATCGGAAAGATTTGTTATGAATAATATTGGTAATCTGCTGGTTATTGCGAGAAAATTCAACGATGTTTTCTATGCTGTGTCCACTTCCGAATGGCAGCGTTCTGATCGTCGTGTTTTGGCTATTTTTGCGGGTAGGGAGTTTGCAGAACAGTTTCCGCTTCAGGAGGAATTCGATGATGTGATTGTGTTTGATTCTGGAGATAGTCGTTTGAGTAATATCGGAACGATTCGAAAGATAAGAAGGGAAAGAAAACGAATTCGGTGCGATGCAGTCATGCTTTCGAATATTGTATTAGTGGTTAATCAATATTTGATGAAGATGTCCGAGTGCCGTCATGTGTTTTTGTTGGAAGACGGACTGATGAATTATTACGATTTCCGCCCGTCTTTCAGGCGGATAAAATATCTGACACAGCTATTATTGGGAATAAATGAACAAAAGCTTTTTGGTCGGATTTCCAAAACGTTTCTATTGGCTCCGGATATGGCTCGGTATTATGGAGGGAATCTGATTCAATTACGATTGTCATCAACGATCCTACGGAATCGTGTACGATCGGATATCGAAGGTAAGAAGATATTTGTTGGACAGTGTTTGTATCGGTTTGGTTACATGTCCTTGGAGACGTACAATGAGCGAGTGAATCGAATTGTGAAAAAATATTGCATAGATTATTATTTGCCTCATGCTTTTGCTCTTGACGGAGAACAAATAGATTGTCCGATTTTCGATCTTGGAAAATTGCATACGACTTTGGAGGTCTTGGCATTGCAATCCGATTTTGTTTTGTATTCGTTTTGTTCGTCGGTATTGTATACGACTCGGATAGTGAATGCGAATGTCGAAAGTTATTTGGTCAGAATTCCTGAATTGCTTGAGAAGTCGGAGTTGCCTGTGATTAAGAAATATTGTAGTGGAATCATTGATTTTTAATAAATTGCGTGTAGCCTTCGTATGGATGCCTGTACGGATGAGATGATAATACTGAATTTGAATTATTATGAATAAACTTGATATTTCGGTGATAATATTGACTTATAACGAGGAAATTCATATTCGTCGTTGTATCGAAAATGTCGCCCCTTTTGTAAAGGAAATATTCATTATAGACAGTTTTTCCACAGACAGAACTGTCGAAATCGCACGGGAATACGATCATGTGCAGGTGTTGCAGAACAAGTGGGAAAATCAATACGCCAAACAATTCAACTGGGGATTGGAGCACGCTGTGATAACGACCGAATGGGTGTTGCGTTTGGATGCGGATGAGTATTTGATGCCGGAACTTGTTGAAGAACTGTACGACAAATTGCCCGCATTGGGCTCCGATGTGACGGGAATCGTGTTCAAACGACGCCATATATTCATGAACAAATGGATGAAGCGGGGGATATACCCTGTGAAATTGCTTCGTTTATTTCGTCGCGGAAAGGGTATTTGCGAGCAGAGACTGATGGATGAACACATCCAGTTATTCGAAGGTTGCAGCGTAGAATTCGACCATGACATGGTGGATGAAAATTTGAATAATTTGTCATGGATGTGCCATAAATACGTGAATTATGCGGTCCGCGAGGCGGTCGATTTGTTGGATATCGAGTTGGATTTAACCGGAGCCGGCCGAACTGACAGGGAAAAATATATCGGTAAGCAGGCACATGGGAAACGAATGAAAAAACAAACGTACGCTCGACAACCTTTGTTTTGGCGTTCCTTTGCTTTTTTCTGCTATCGCTATTTTTTACGGGGCGGTTGCCTGGACGGAAAAATCGGATTCATTTTCAATTTTATGAATGCTTGGTGGTATCGGACGCTTGTTGATGCCAAAGTGTTCGAGATACAGAGAGAATGCGGTCGGGATAAAGAGAAAATTCGAAAATATCTTCGAGCGTATTATGACATTGATATATCTTAGTTGGCGAAAAAACAAGGACATAGTAACAACTGTCATTGGGTAGAATACTCTTTGTCCGCGTCAGTATAATTGTCATTCCATAATTATTTATCCGTCTTATCTTGTGTCTGATCGCGAGATAGGCAAGATTCCTTTTTTTGTCTTATATGGATATGGAGTTCATCTCTATCGTCACTCCGATGTATAACGGAGGTCGATTCGTTGCACAGACTATTGAGTCTGTTTTGGCACAGACCTATCCCCATTGGGAAATGTTGATCGTTGATGATGGGTCGAAAGATGATAGTCCGGAGATAGTCGGGGCTTATTCGGCTCGTGATCCGAGGATTAAGTTGATTCGACAGCCGAATTCCGGATCGGCGGCGGCTCGAAACAATGCACTCCGCCGTGCTCGAGGACGATATATTTGTTTTCTTGATGCGGATGATTTGTGGGATCCGGAATTTCTGGCCCGTCAGATCGCGTTTATTCAAGAGAAAGCCGCCGGTTTGGTATATGCTTCGTACCGTCGTATTAATGAATGTGGCGATGAGATTCTGAGACCGTTTATCGTTCCTGAACGTGTGGATTATAAGGGATTGCTGAAAACTTGTTCGATTTCCTGTTTGACGGCTTTTTTCGATCGGACGAAAATCGGAGAGGTTTTTTTCGATGAATCTTTGCATAGCATGCGGGATGATTTTGTCTTTTGGCTCGGAATACTCCGGAAAATCGACTGCGCATACGGCAATCCGGCTGTGTTGGCGTCGTATCGGGTTTTTGGGACCAGTACAACAGGGAATAAAAAACGAGTGATGAAACCTCAGTTCATGGTCTATTATAAAGTGGAAAAACTCGGTTTTTTTCGTAGCGTTTATTATTTTTTACATTGGGCGGTCAATGGTTATTTCAAATATAGATAACATTTATGGATTTGATCATCGGAGCCGGAGTTTCCGGCATTAGTTATGCGAATTTTACTCGTGATGATTTTTTGATCGTCGAGCGGGATGCAACTCCGGGCGGATATTGCCGGACGACGAAGCGCAATGGTTATGTATGGGACTATTCGGGCCATTTTTTCCATTTCCGACATCCTTATATCGAAAGATATGTATGCCAAAATATTGCGCCGGAATCTTTGGTAAATGCTGAAAAACATACTCAGATTCTGTATAATAGGCGATATGTGGATTTTCCGTTTCAGAAAAATATCCATCAATTGGACAAGGAAGAGTTTATCGATTGTCTATATGACCTGTTTACTGCACCGGAAAAAACTCCGCGCACGTTTAAGGAGATGGTTTATGCGAATTTGGGAAAATCGATCGCCGAAAAATTTCTGATCCCGTATAATGAAAAGTTGTATGCGTGCGATCTGGATCATCTCGATATGGACGCAATGGGGCGTTTCTTCCCGAAAGCGAGCCGCGAAGAGATTGTCCGTAATTTCAGGGAAAAGGATAATGCGTCTTACAATAGTCGTTTTACATATTCTCGCAACGGAGCGATCGAGTACATTCGTTCGTTGTTGAAAAATATTGATGAGAGTAAGATAACATATAACGAAACGTTGTTGAAGATCGATTCTATCCGGAAAATAGCTGTAACAGATCGTCGTGAGATTCGTTATGACCGTTTGATATCGACGATACCTTTTCCGGAATTGTTGTCTAAAACCGGTATTGCATTTCCTGATGGACTTTTTTCTTGGAATAAAGTGTTGGTTTTCAATTTGGGATTTGATCGTAAAGGAAATGATCGGGTGAATAGTTGGGTGTATATTCCGTCCAAAGAGTTCATTTTTTACAGAGTCGGTTATTATGACAATATTTTGTCCGACGATCGGATGTCTTTATATGTGGAGATCGGGTTTCCTCGGAATGCAGTCTTGCAGTCGAAATCCGATTATTTGGATCGCGTACTTCGGGATTTGAAAAAAGCCGGAATTATATCGAATCAGAATCTCATTGATTATGAGGTAATCCTGATGGATCCGGCTTATGTTCATATTAATCGGGAAAGTCTGCTGGCTGTTTCCCGATATAAGGAGCGAATGGCTCGGCATGACATATTTTCTATTGGGCGTTATGGAAGTTGGACTTATTGTTCGATAGAAGATAATATTTTGGAAGCTAAAAATTTAGCGCAACAATTGATTGATCGATCTCCTGTTTTGTCGCAGATAGAATAAAAACCGATTTTAATTTGCGCTGTAAGATTTGAGAACCGGCTTTAAGCCGGTTCTTGTTGTATTTTCCGGGAGAGGCGTGGTATTCGTTCGTCAATGCGGTTGTAGATGGAGTAGAATTTCGTCGTGGGCAGCCGACAAGTCGGCCGGGACACCTGGTTCAACTGCCGGTTGAGGTCGTTGGCTTCGAGCTGTTCCAATCGTTTTCATAGAAAATGAAGCATCCATCATTGGCAATTATATGGCGTCCCAATATTTACATAAGTCATATTTGCTTTCGTATTTAATTTTTTGAATTATTGGGTTGTGTAATTATTCTAAGTGCGGGATATTGAAAAAATAATCAAATATATTCCAACGCAGATCCTTGAAGTTTATAGGCTATTTATTAGGAATTGTATATGTGTTAATTCGTATCTTTGTATTGTAGCATAAGAAAGTATTTGGGGTGAAAGATTATTCTATGAATCAATCGGTGACCGAAAAACGGCGAACCAGTTGCGACATGGATCAATCTCTTCAGCATCATCTTCCGGATCGATTATTCCTGACAAGCAATATCCGTTTGCTGTTCCGTTGGCGATGCGTGACGGTTTCGGGTTAAAGCATGACACCCTGGAAAATGAAGGGGCCCGGTGTCAGCCTCTGAAGTAGGTCTTAGGAAACCCGAACACGGATGCAGTCCTGCGCCCTTGTCGCCCTGCTCGCATAATGCAAGCGGAACATAGCTGGGACTGAAACCGTTATGCCGATTGTATTGTTGTGCCGTCGGACATGCCGGGCCATTCATAAGCAGCATGGTCTCTCTTGTAACGAATAGAAATGAAAATTCAGAAACGCAGGGCCTTCCGCCCGGCGTTTTTTCGGAAATGTCCGGTTTCCGGACCGAAAATCGATGCCACGACGTAGGGTATGGCGTCGGTTGTCCGTGTAATAAAATGAACAGCAGCCTGAAAAGGCCGCGACCGATGGGAATATCGTATTTTGCTTAATTTTGTTTGACGAAACCGACTATGAACCTCAAACCGCTTCTGCTGATGCTCGGCCTGGCCTGCATCCCCGCGACCCTCGCGGCACAGAAAATCTATTCGCTGTCCTCGCCGGACGGCAACCTCCGCACGACGGTGACCGTCGGGGAGGAGATCCGCGTGGCTCTCGATGCCGGCGACACGCCGCTGCTCGCTCCGTCGCCCGTCTCCATGACCCTCGAAGACGGCGAGGTGCTCGGGCGGAACGCCCGTGTCGTCCGGGCGGAAAAGAGCTCCGTCGATCGGACGATCGCCTCGCCCTTCTACAAGAAAAGCCGGGTCGGGGAGCGTTACAACCAACTGATGCTCTCGTTCCGCGGCGACTTCGGCCTTGTCTTCCGTCTCTACGACGACGGATTGGCCTACCGCTTCACCACCGACCGGGAGGGCACGCTCCGCATCGGGGACGAATGCGTTGCCTTCTCCTTCCCAGCGGATTGCCGGGCCGTCGTACCCTATGTCGCACGCGGCAGGGATTTCGATTTCGAGAGCCAGTTCTTCAACTCGTTCGAGAACACCTACACCACGGCCCGGATCACGGAGCTCAACCCCGGAAGGCTGATCTTCCTCCCGGCGCTCGTCGAGCTCGACGGAGGCTACAAACTGGTCATAACGGAGGCCGATCTCGAAGGCTATCCGGGGCTCTACCTGCGCGGCAACGGCGAAACGCCCGAACTGCGCGGCGTTTTCGCCCCCTATCCCAAGCGCGAGGAGCAAGGAGGGCACAACCGGTTGCAGATGCTCGTGCGCGAGCGTGAGGGGTACATCGCCTCGACCGTCGGCAAGCGGGCGTTTCCGTGGCGCACGGTCGTCGTCGCCAGGGAGGACCGCGAGCTGCTCGACAACGACATGATCTACCGTCTGGCGCCCGAATCCAGGATCGAAGACACATCGTGGATCAGGCCCGGAAAGGTGGCGTGGGACTGGTGGAACGACTGGAATCTCTACGGCGTGGACTTCGAGGCCGGCATCAACAACGAGACCTACAAGTACTATATCGACTTCGCTTCGCGGAACGGCGTCGAATACGTGATCCTCGACGAAGGGTGGGCCGTGAACGAGAAGGCCGACCTGATGCAGGTGGTGCCCGAAATCGACCTCCGCGAGTTGGTGGCATACGCCCGTGAACGGAACGTCGGAATCATCCTTTGGGCCGGTTACCATGCTTTCGAACGCGACTTGGAACAGGTCGTGAGCCACTTCGCCCGAATGGGCGTCAAGGGCTTCAAGGTCGATTTCATGGACCGCGACGACCAGAAGATCGTCGATTTTCTCCACCGCGCCGCACGCGTCTGCGCCGAGCACCGCATGCTGCTCGACTTCCACGGCATCTTCAAGCCGACGGGTCTGAGCCGTACGTGGCCCAATGTGGTCAATTACGAGGGTGTCTTCGGTCTCGAACAGATGAAGTGGTCGCCCGAGACGGTCGATCAGGTGACCTACGATGTCACCATGCCCTTCATCCGTATGGTCGCCGGAGCGATGGACTACACGCAGGGCGCCATGCGCAATGCTGCGCGGCGGAACTACCGCCCGGTCAATACGGAGCCGATGAGCCAGGGCACCCGCTGCCGCCAACTGGCCGAATACATCGTCTTCGAATCGCCGCTCAACATGCTCTGCGACTCGCCGTCGAACTACCTCGAGGAGCCCGAATGCTTCGGCTTCATCGCCGCCGTACCGACCGTCTGGGACCGCACGGTCGCACTCGACGGCAAGCTCGGCGAACGGATAGCCGTCGCCCGGCAGTCGGGCGACATGTGGTACGTCGGGGCGCTGACGAACTGGGACGCCCGTGAAGCGGTGCTCGACCTCTCGTTCCTCGAGGGCGACGGCTGGAAGGTCGAGAGTTTCAGCGACGGCAGGAACGCCCACCGCGCCGCCTGCGACTACGTGATGCGGACGGAGCCTCTGCCCGCGGACAAGAAACTGACGGTGCGGATGGCCCCCGGAGGCGGATTCGCCGCCCGGATCTACCGGTAACGGGGGCCGTCCGGAACGGACACGGCGGGGAGCTGCGGCAAAGGCTGCGGCTCCCCGTTCCGTTTCGGACGGAGTGCAATCTTTTTTCGGCCGGAAAGGTAGGGATTCGGCCCCCTGATCCGTGAATAGGGTAGATGGACGCGCAAAACCGACATATCGACCGACTGATCGCCCGCCACCTCGACGGCGAGAGCCTTTCCGATGCCGAGCAGGCCGAACTCCTCGACTGGCTCCGCTCTTCGGAGGAGCACCGCCACAGCTACCTCGAGGCCTACGACGCATGGGGCGGGCGACACCTGTCCGACACCCGCTTCGATGCAGAAGCGGCCTACCGCCGCCTCACGGAACGGATCGCAGGACCGGAGGGGCATCCCGCTGCGCCGGCCGTCCGGCGCAGCCGCGCGGTCCGGCGGCGTCTCGTCGGAACCGCCTGCGCGGCCGTCTGCGCCGCGCTGCTGGTCACCGGATTCTTCCTCCGCGGCAAGGCAGAGCGGCAAATCCCTGACATCCGGGAGTTCGTCCAAACGGCGGAGGCTCCCGTCTATACCGGAAAGGAGGCGCGGCTCGTCCTCTCGGAGCGGAGGACGGTGCGGATCGAGGAGAAGAGATCCTCGATCCGTTACGATGCCGCCGAGATCCATATCAACGAAGACGCCCGGGAGCCGATCGAGAAAAAGGAGGTGGCCGCATTCAACCAACTGCTCGTCCCCTACGGCAAGCAGACGACTCTGACGCTGGCCGACGGCACCCGCGTGTGGGTGAATGCCGGATCGTGGCTGATCTACCCCTCGGCATTCGGCGACGACAGCCGCGAGATCTACGCCGAAGGCGAAATCTATATCGAGGTGGCCCACGATGCCGCACGTCCCTTCACCGTGCACACCGGGAAAATGGACGTCCGCGTGCTGGGAACCCGGTTCTACCTCTCCTCCTACGGGCGCGACCGGACTCAGGAGGTGGTGCTCCGCTCGGGATCGGTAAGCGTTGCGCCGGCCGGCGCCCCCGAGCGCGGCATCCGGATCGTGCCCGACCAGCGCGCTTCGCTCGACACGGCCGGCACGTTCCGCATCCGCGAGGTGCGTGCCGAAGATTACATCAGTTGGATCCACGGATACTACCGCTTCGACAACACGCCGCTCTCCGACGTGCTCGCACGGCTCGCGCGGTATTACAACCGGGCGTTCGACTGTTCCCCCGAAGTCGGTGTCATGACCATTTCGGGAAAACTCGAACTCAACGACGATCCCGGCGAGGTGCTGCGTATCCTCTCGCTCACGGCCCCGATCCGTTTCCGGGTCTCCGAGAATGGATTCCGGCTCTCCTCGGTACAAACCTTCCGAAAAGAACACGACGACAACCCAAACCGAATGCCTATGGAAAACCGCAACCCGAACTGAAAAAAGCCGGGCAGTGTCCCCCAACGCTGTCCGGCACGAAATGAAATCTAAAAGTTACCTTGTTCTAAACTTCAATTCATTGCAAATGTACAACAAAAATGGCAATATCGGGGACCCTGTGCCCGATAATAAGCGATTATCCCGTCTGCTACGGATAAAAGTCCTGTTTTTGCTGGCCGCAATCGGGGCGTTCGGCTCTCTCGTCGCACAGACGTCCGCCCCGGATGCCCGCATCTCGCTCGATCTGCAGAATGTCCCCCTCAAGGAGGTATTCGCCCGCATCGAAGACCAAAGCGACTGTATTTTCGTCTATTACGACAATGTTCTCGACGCCTCTCGCCGGGTGTCGATCAGCGTCTCGGACCAAACCGTCGAAGATGTGCTCGAGGTGCTCTTCGCAGGAACGGAAAACACTTGGAAACTCTCCGGACGGCAGATCGTCATCGGCAGGGCCGCAGCGGCGGACAAAGCCGAAAAGCGGGCTTCGCTGCGCGTCATGGGGTCGGTCAGGGACCGCAACGGCGATCCTCTGATCGGCGTGACGGTCTTCGTGAAGGAGCGGCCCAATATCGGTACGGCCACCGACATCAACGGAAACTACCTGATCGACGTGTCGCCCGACGACGTGCTGGAGTTCAGCTACGTGGGTTACAAGACACAGGATGTGGCCGTTGCCGGACGCGGCCAGCTCGACGTCGTGCTTGAGCAGAACGACGCCATACTCGATGCCGTGGAGGTGGTCGGATACGGCGTGCAGAAGAAGATCAGCGTCATCGGCTCGCAACAGAGCATAGAGGTCGAGGAGCTCAAGGTGCCCGTGGCGAATCTTTCGCAGGGGCTCGCCGGCCGTGTCGCCGGTCTGGTCTCCGTGCAGCGGACCAGCGAGCCGGGCTTCGACGATGCGGACATCTACATCCGCGGCATCTCGACCCTGACGGCCAGCATGAGCGCACCGCTGACGCTCGTGGACGGCGTGCCCCGCTCGTTCTCCAACGTCGATCCGGAGGATATCGAGAGCTTCTCGATCCTCAAGGATGCCTCGGCGACGGCCGTATACGGCGTGCGCGGTGCGAACGGCGTCATCATCATCAACACCAAGAGCGGATCGAAAGGACGGCCGAAGTTCACCGTGCGCTACACCGAGGGTATCACGACGCCGACGAAAATCACCGATTTCGTCGATGGCGCCACCTACATGGAGATGTCGAACGAGGCCTCGATGACCCGCGGAGGCGGGGCGCTGTACAGCCGCGAGGTGATCGAGAAGACCCGCACGCATGCCGATCCCTACCTTTACCCCAACGTGGACTGGATGGACGAGATCCTGCGCGACTACAGCCACAACCGCTCGGCGAACGTCAATGTGTCGGGCGGATCGGACAAGGCCGTATACTACATCGGACTGGCCTATTACGACGAGGACGGCATGTACAAGGACACGAAACTCGCCGATTACAATTCGAACACCTACTACCGGCGTTACAACGTCACGGCCAACCTGACGCTCAATCCGTTTCGCACCACCGAGATCAAACTCGGCATCCAAGGCTACCTGGCCAACGCCAACTATCCCGCCTCGGCGCAGGCCACGATCTTCGAATCGGCCTACTTCACCCAGCCTACCTACATCGCCCCGCTCTATCCCGACGGCAAGCTCGGAGCCTTCTCGGGCGGAGAGCTCAACCCCGTGGCCGAGCTCGGTGCCACGGGCTACGCCAACCAGTGGCGCAGCCAGGTATATTCGAACCTCCGCGTCACGCAGCAACTCTGCAAGGGGCTGTCGGTCACCGGTATGTTCTCGTTCGACACCTACAACTACACCTCCAACCGATTCACCAAGTCGCCCAACACCTACCACGCCACGGGGCGCGATGCCAACGGTAACCTGATCTACGAACAGACCCGGCAGGGCACCGAGAACCTCGCCTACAGCCTCAGTGCCAAGGGCGACCGCACGATCTACCTCGAGGCGGCGCTCAATTACAGGAACTCTTTCGGGCGGCACGACGTGTCGGGCATGCTGCTCTTCAACCAGAGCGACGAGATCAACACGAAGGCGACCAACGTCGAGGAGGCCTTGCCCTACCGCTTCCGCGGCCTGGCCGGACGCTTCACCTACGGATTCGACGACCGCTATTTCGCCGAATTCAACTTCGGATACAACGGCTCGGAGAACTTCGCTCCCAGGAACCGCTACGGTTTCTTCCCGTCGGTGGGTCTGGGCTGGGTGATCTCCAACGAGGCATTCTTCGAGCCGCTCACGAACGTCATCCAGTACCTGAAGGTACGCGGCACATGGGGGCAGGTCGGCAACAGCCAGATCAGCGGCCGCCGGTTCGCTTACCTGGCCACCGTAACCGACAGCGGCTCGACGAGCTACACCTTCGGCAAGAACATGGACCAGAACTACGGAACGACGGCCATCGACGAATATGCCGTGGACGTGACGTGGGAGGTGGCCGACAAGACCGACATCGGCGTGGACATGCGCCTGCTGAACAACAAGCTCAACCTCCAGTTCGACTACTTCAAGGAGTCGCGCAAGGGCATCTATCTCCGCCGTTCGAGCATTCCTTCCTATGTCGGAATGATCAACAATCCCTACGGCAACATCGGAAAGGTCGAGAACAAGGGTTTCGAGCTCTCGGTAAACTACGCCAATTCGTGGGGCGACTGGTCGCTGAGTCTGATGGGTAACTACTCGTTCAACCGCAACAAGGTGCTCGAGGACGACAGCACGGTCGCCTACCCGTGGCAGAATACCATCGGCAACAAGGTCGGGCAACGCTTCGGTCTGGTGGCTCTCGGGCTGTTCGACAGCTACGAGGAGATCGCGGCGTCGCCCGTGCAGACCGGCGACACCCGTCCCGGCGACATCAAGTACAAGGACGTAAACGGCGACGGCAAGATCGACGAGTATGACAAAGTGCCTATCGGCTGGGGCAGCGTGCCCGAGATCATGTACGGTTTCGGCTTTTCGGTGGGCTGGAAGAACCTCTCGCTCACGGCCATGTTCCAGGGCGCCGCGCACGTGGACGCCATGCTCAGCGGCGAAGGCGTACTGCCTTTTTCGCAGGGGTCGAGCCGCGGCAACCTGCTGAGCAACGTCACCGACCGCTGGACCGAGGAGAACCCCCGCCAGGACGTCTTCTATCCCCGTCTCTCGATCGGAAACATCAACATGAACTACGAAGAAAGCACCTGGTGGCTCAAGGATACCGACTACCTGCGTCTGAAAAACATCGAACTCTCCTACCGGCTGCCCGACCGCTGGATGAAACGAATCCATCTGAGCAATGCCCGCATCTTCATCCAGGGCGTGAATCTGCTCACGTTCAGCTCATTCAAGATCTGGGACGTAGAACTCGGCGACGGACGCGGCGCGAAATACCCCAATATCGCATCGGTCAGCCTGGGCATAAACTTCAACTTCTAATAATCCCGTCATGTATATGAAACTCCAAATAACCTTGCTTTCGCTGGCAGCCTGCGGCATCGGACTGACCGCCTGCAACGACGACTTCTTCGATCAGGTGCCCGACGACCGCATCACCATCGAACAGGTCTTCCAGCGCACTTCCTATTCGGAGAAATACCTCGCCACCGTTTACAGCTACATTCTGAACGAAGCCCATCGCACGAGCCCTATTCCGTGGGATCCCTGCTCGGACGATCTGGACGTCACCTACGACCGCGAGGACTACAATTCCTATCAGATAAATCTCGGCAACTGGAGCGCCTCGTCGGACTACTACGAGTTCTGGACCCACTTCTACCGGGGCATCCGTTCGGCGACCTACTTCATCCAGCACATCGGCGACAACCAGGAGATGCTGGACGATCCCACGCGCGGCCCCCTCGTCGTGGAGCAGTACAAGAACGAGGCCCGCTTCCTGCGCGCCTGGTTCTACTACAACCTGCTGCGGCAGTACGGGCCCTGCGTGCTGCTGGGCGACGAGGTGCTTCCGGGCGATCTCGACCGCGACGACGTGCGGATGAACCTGCCCCGCAGCTCCTACGACGAGTGCGTGGACTACATCGTCGGCGAGCTGGACGACATCATTGACAACAAGCGGCTGCCGCTGCACTTCACCTCGCAGGCCGACAAGGATTACGGGAGGGCCACGCTGGCCATGTGCATGGGACTGAAGAGCCGCGTGCTGCTGCTGGCGGCCAGCCCGCAGTTCAACGGCAACCCCGCTTACGCCGGCGTCGTGAACAAGGACGGCAAACACCTCTTCGCGACTGCGAAGGACCCCGAAAAATGGAAACGGGCGGCGGATGCGGCCAAGGCGATCATCGACCTGGGCATCTTCGACCTCTATAAGGAGTATCATTCCGACGGGACGCTCGACCCTTACATGTCGTGCCGCAACGTCTTTCTGGAGAACTGGAACAGCGAGGTGATGATGGTCCGCATCAACAACAACCTGTCGAGCTGGGAGCGTTCGGCGTCGCCCCGCCAGTTCAGCGGCTACGAGAGCATGGGTGCGACGCAGCAGCTCGTCGATGCGTTCCGCATGAACGACGGTACGGCCGTCACCGCCGAACAGGAAAAGGGATTCTCGACCCAGGAGTATAAGGACGCCAAATCGGGCTGGGTCTTCGCTCCGGCCGGCACGCGCAACATGTTCGTCAACCGCGAACCGCGATTCTACGTGAACATCTGCTTCAACGGCGCCTACTGGATCGGCGATCAGAAGACCCGCATCCAGCTCTACTATACGGGCGGTTCGGGCAAAAAGGGCACGTGGGACTACCCCCGCTCGGGATACATCGCCATCAAGAACGTATCCCCTTCGAGCAATCCGCTGAACAGCAACTACATCAAACGGCCGTTCCTGATGATGCGCTATGCCGAGATGCTGCTCAATTACGTCGAGGCGCTCAACGAGTACGATCCGGGGAATCCGGACATCGAAAAGTACCTTAACCTGATTCGCGAACGCGGCGGCCTCGGTCCCGTGCAGTCGGGCCTCTCTCAGGAACTCATGCGCGAGCAGATCCGGCTGGAGCGTCGCATCGAGCTCTGCTTCGAGCAGCTCCGCTACTTCGACACGCGCCGCTGGCTGATCGCCGAACAGACCGACGCCGGGCCGTTCTACGGCATGAACGTCGATGCCGGCAACAGCTTCACCGACGAGGCGTTCTACGAGAAGACCGTGTTCGAGACCCGTGTCTTCCGGCCCGAATTCTATCTCTTTCCTATCCCGCAGTCCGAAATCAACCGCGACCCGCAGATCGTGCAGAACCCCGGCTGGTAAATCCTCAAAAAACATCCGAACATGAACCACACGAAATATCTGGCGCTCCTGGCAGGCTGTTGGCTCGTCACCGCCTGCGAAAATCCGGTCGATGGCGATCTGAACGTCGATGACCCCGATGCCTATACGCTCATCTACACGGTCAATGCCGTGGAGGACGACTCGAAAAGCACGCTGACCTTCCCGCTCGAACGCGACACCGTGTTCGCCGTTTACGCCAACCTGAGTTGCATCCGCGATCCGGAAAGCGATGTCACGGTCGAATTCCGCACGGCCGCCGAACTGGTCGATGCCTATAACGAGGAGAAGCAGACCTCTTATGCGGCCATGCCCGAAGCCTGCTATACGATCGACGATACCCGGGCGGTGATCCCTGCGGGGAAATACGTCTCTTCGCCCGTGATGATCCGGCTCAACAGCGCCGCATTCGACGGCGTGGGTACGTTCCTGCTGCCGATGACGATCGAGCGCGTGACGCCCGGCCTGCCGGTCAGTCCGACGCTCGGCACGGCCTACCTGCGCATCAACGGCACCTACACGACCAATCCGTTCCGCCCCATCGACCGGAGCGGATGGAGCGTGGAGGGCTTCTCTACCGAGGAGCCCGAGGCGCAGACCGGATACGACGACAACGGCAAAGCCTCCTCGGCGATCGACGACATCCCCTGCACCTATTGGGGAACGCAGTGGCGCGACGCGAAACCGGGTCCGCCCCACTGGATCACGATCGACATGGGCAAAAGCGAGGAGCTGCACGGATTCACGATCCGCGGCCGTGCGGATCCGTTCACGTCCGACACGCCCAAGGCCAGCGGCAATCCGCGCATTTTCAACGTGGACGTGAGCGACGACAACGCCTCCTGGACCCGCATCGGCGCCTTCACCGTCGAAAACCGGATCGAGAACGAGGTTTACCTCGACCACAAGGCGACGGGGCGTTATTTCCGCGTAACGGTCACCGCCACGCAGGGCGACATGTACCAGACCTGCATCGCCGACATCGAAGCGTTCTGACCCGCACCACGAACCGTTAAAACGAAATACCGACTATGAAAAGAATACTGACAGCCGCGGCCTTGCTGCTCGTCGTCGCGGCCTGCAACGAGGACGAAAACTACAACGACAAATACGGCGACAAGGCGGTCATTCCGCCCAAGGGCCGGAGCCTGCGCGTGATGACCTACAACATTTACGGCGCCCGCGCCACGAGCCCTGCGAATGCGGCCGACCTGGATGCGCTCGCCGAGGTGATCCGTCGCCAAGATCCCGATTTCGTGACCCTGAACGAAGTCGATGTGTTCACCGACCGCACGGGCAAGGACGTGCACCAGGCCCGCGATCTGGCCGAAAAGCTCGGCATGGAGTGGCACTTCTCGAAGGCCATCGACCGCGACGGGGGCGAGTACGGCGACGCCGTGCTGTCGAAGTACCCGATCCTCGAAACGCGCAGCTACCGCCTGCCGTGCGCCGCCGAACAGCCCGGCGAAGACCGCGCGCTGTGCGTGATCCGCGTTCAGATCGACGGCAAGGACCTCTACGTCGCATCGACGCATCTCGACCACCTCTCGGGCGACGCCAGCCGGCTGGTGCAGGCTGCCGAGATCCGCCGCATCCGCGACACGGAGCTGGAGGGCGACCTGATCCTCTGCGGCGACCTGAACGCCATCCCGAGTTCGAACGTCATCGCCACGATGACCTCGTTCCTGACGAACACGGGGCCGATCGACCAGTACACCTTCCCCTCGGACGACCCCGACCGAAAGATCGACTACATCATGTACGCCCCGATCGAGCATTTCGGCGTGCAGAACTGCCAGGTCGTATCGCGGGGCGACCAGCAGATAGACGGCGTCGATGCTTCGGACCACCGTCCCGTGATCGCCGACATCCGTTTCCGGACCGACGAGGACATCTCCGGAGAAGACGGTGGAGAGGAGGAGTGACCCCGGGCCGGAGATCGGCTCCCGCACGCATCGTCCGGACCGCCCGCCGGGCAAACGGCCGGTCCGGATTTTTACCGTCTTCGCTGCAGGGACGTCCCGAAACGGCGGTCCCGGAGACGAGAATCTTACAAAAAACGGATAAACATGAAAAAAATCCTATCGACGATCCTGGCGCTGGCCGCGTGTACGACCCTCCTGGCGCAGGATTTCAAGATCACGCACGGCCCCTGGCTCTGCGACCTGACATCGGACGGCGTCACGGTGGTCTGGACCACCAGCAAACCCGCCCTTTCGTGGGTCGAGGTGGCCGAGGACGACGGGCGCAGCTTCTACGCCGCGGAACACGAACGCCGCTACGAGACCGTCGCCGGACGCAAACAGGCCCACAAAACGCTGCACAGCATCCGCCTGAAAGGACTGCGTCCCGGTACGAAATACCGCTACCGCATCTTCTCGCAGGAGGTGCGCGAGTGGAAATACAACGACAAGGTCTGTTACGGCGACATCGCGGCGTCGAACGTCTATTCGCGCCAGCCGTTCGCCTTCAGGACCCTCCCCGCGTCGGGGTGCGACCTTTCGTTCGTCGTCCTGAACGACATCCACGGGCGGGCCGACTGCATGGCCGGGCTCTGTCGTCCGATCGACTTCGCACAGATCGACTTCGTGGCCTTCAACGGCGACATGTCGAACAGCACCGAAAGCCCCGGACAGCTCTACCGCGATTTCATCGACGCCTCGGTCGGGGCCTTCGCCTCCGAGACGCCGATCCTCTACAACCGCGGCAACCACGAAACGCGCGGAGTCTATGCCGACTTCCTCCAGGAGTATTTCCCCAAGGTCGGGGGCTGCTACTACAAACTCTACATGGCCGGATCGGTGGCGGTGCTCATGCTCGACTGCGGTGAGGACAAACCTGATTCGGATATCGAATACGGCGGGCTGGGAGCTTACGACGCATACCGCGAGGAGGAGGCTGCCTGGCTGCGCGAAACGGTCGCCTCGGAGGAGTTCCGCAATGCCTCGGCCCGCATCGTGCTGCTGCACATCCCGCTCGGGAACGGAACCTGGCACGGCAACATTCACCTCGAGGAGCTGTTCCTGCCGATCCTGAACGATGCGGACATCGACGTGATGTTGTCGGGACATACGCACCGTTACTCGTTCCGCCCGGCCAACGACGAAGTTCGTTTTCCGGTGCTGGTGAATGACAACGCGAGCCTGCTCAGGTGCGACGTCGGCGACGGCAGGATCACGGTCCGCATCTACGGGCCGGAAGGGACGGTGATCCACTCGCACGAGTTCCTGTTGAAATAGGGGCGGATTGTCCGTTCCGCCGGAAAAAGGGCAAGGGCCCGGCCATGCGGCCGGGCCCTTGCCGCATGCGGCGCCGCGGGAATCGGGGCGGATCTTCCGGAAAAAGAATGCGCGGTCAGAGGAACAGGCTGAAGAAGCCGCTGCGGCTCAGCCTGAGACGCAGCTTCGACAGGGCCATGCCGATGTGTTTCTCCACGGCCTTGACGCTGATGTTGAGCTGCTCGGCGATCTCGCGGTTCTTCAGTCCGGCCTTCCGGCTCAGCAAAAAGACGCGCCGGCACTGCTCGGAGAGCTGCGATACGCCGTCGTCGATCTCGTGCCGAAGCCACGAAAGGTCGAACTCCCCTTCGCAGCGGTCGGCGACCAGGCGGCGGACATATCCGTCGAGCGTATCGAGTCCGCAGGAGCCTTCGCCGTGCGACTTGCGGCTGCGGAGACAATCGATGCTCCGGTTCCGTACGGCCGTCATCAGGTAGGGCAGCACCGGACGCGAGAAGTCGATCTCCTCCCGCCGTTCCCACAGCATCAGGAAGACGTCCTGCACGATATCCTCGGAGAGTTTGCGGTCGTGGACCAGCCGGAAAGCCCGGACGCACAACGTTTCGTAATGCGCCAGAAAGAATTGCCGGAAATCGGCCGAATGAGCGTTCAGGTTCTCCATCTTTTCAAATCCGGGCGGTCCGGACGACCGCAGTTTTCCGAATCCATTTTCAAATATACAAAAACTCGCTCACATACGGATGGCTTTTTCTATTTCAAAAACTTTAATTTTAGGTGAACGGTATGATAAAGCGGGATACGGCTTGGATTCCCAAGCCTCTTTTTCCCCGATTCCGGAAAAGCGACGGATAAGTAGCGATTTGTTTTTCAATTTCTCCGAAAACGGATGAAAACGGGAGAATGCGGTACGGAACGGCATATTCCGTTCTGTTCGGACGCTTTATTTGCCTGCTGCGACCAGAGGCGGCGCTCCGGTCTTCCTGACAGACGAAGGACTGCTTCGTCTGCCGTCTGCGAACGGCCGGATACCGGAGCAGTGGCCGGAACGCTGCACGGACCGGGGATCCGGCGCGCATCGCGGCGTGCGAACCGGTCTCGGCGCATACGGTCCGTCGATCCTTCGCCGCGAATCTTCTCAAGGCGAAAGATGTGCCTTTGGCAGCGATCTCGAAGGCATTGGGGCATAGCAAGATTGCGGCTGCGATGCGCTATTTGCGTGTGGACGTGGGGGGCGCTCCGATTCTCGCCGGGAGCGGCTGCTTCAGACTGCCTGCCGGGGCTGACGACTGACCGGATTCCCGGGATTTCATCATACATAAAAGAAAAGGCGCTGAATATCAGCGCCTTTAAGTGCCCAGGACAAGACTCGAACTTGCACGAACGCAATTGTTCACTACCCCCTCAAAGTAGCGTGTCTACCAATTTCACCACCTGGGCTGACCTCCCGTTTCCGGGATTCGGTGTGCAAATATAGGGCATAAATTTTTATTCGCCAAATTTTTGGGCCGTTAATGCTGTTTTTTGTCGCATCCGGCCTTCTCCCCGTTTTCCGTCCCGGTCTCCTCCGGGACGATGCCGCGGGGGCCGATCATGCCCGACGGATGGACGGAGGCGCTGCGGACGGGGCCTCTCGGCACGGCTCCGACGACTGCGGCGGAGCGTGTCGGGGCGGGTGCGGGAACGGCCGCCCCGATCAGTTCGAGCGCCTTGCGCAGGAGCGGTTCCCCGGGGCCGAAATCCTCGAACCAGCCGCTCTCCGTTTCGCTTACCGCGAAGTCGGGTTCGATGCCTGCGGGGTCCACCGTCCGCATTTCGGCATTGTATCCCTGAAACGTGATGGGGGCGAATTCGTAGTCGTATCCCTCCAGGTCCCGCCATTCGAAGACATTCATGCCGACGTTCTTGCCGTTGGTGCGTTCGCCGATGAGCGTGACCTCGAATCCGATGCCCCGCAGGCCGTTCACGAGCGCCTCGCTCGCCGAGGCCGTACTGCCGGTGGCGAGGACGAACAGGCGGCCGAGGCCGAGCGTGCGGTCCGTCAGATCGACGCCGTAATAGTCGCCGTCGTAGAATTTCTCGTAGAAACGTTCCGCTGCCGGGTCGTATTTCTGTCCGAAAAGCTCGGCGGTCTGCTCCCAGGAGGCCATGCACTCCTCGTTGTAGCGGTAGAACTGGAAGACTTTGTCCCGGCACGCCGCGCCGCCGATGCAGGAGGAGAGCATGTTCGACGAAATCACATGTCCGCCGCCGTTGTTGCGCAGGTCGAGCACGAGGTCGGTGATCCCCTCTTCCCTGAGCCGCTTTACGGCGTCCAGCAGATCGTCGTCGTAGGCCGCGTCGAAGCTCTCGTAAACGATATACCCCACCTGCGTTCCGTCGAGCACCTCGGCGCGGATGATCGGCGTCGGGTCCAGCCGCTCGGCGGCGACCCGTACGGGGCGTGCATCGGCTTCGTTGCGCGTAAGCTCGACCTCCGCGCCGTCCGCCGGGGAGAGCAGGCTTGTGAAGATCGCGGCGTAGGTGCTTTCCGTGGGTGTCTTTCCGTCCACTTCGGCGATGATGTCGCCGCGCCGGAATCCCGCCCTCTCGAGCGGCGACCCGGGCAGAATGCTCGTCGGGCACAGCCCGATACCGCCCGTCGGGCGGCCGTCATGGTCGGTGAACGAGACGAGCGTGTAGCTGCCGATGCCGTAGCCCGGTGTCGGCGCGGGTTTCGTGATGCCGTGGTTCACGCCGCTCCGTGCGGCAGGGGCCTTCGCACCCGAGGCCGGGGTGCGGAGCAGGTAGGAGTAGAGACGGTAGCCTCCGCTCCGTTCGTCGTACTTCCTGTCGAGCGTGTTCGCGCTCATCCCCATCAGCGTATGGTGGACGAAGTTGTCGTATGGACCGGCGTAGGGGATCGACAGGTCGCGTTCCGCCTTCCGGTAGGCTTCGTTCCAGAGGTAGTAGCGCGCGAGCGCCGCATCCGCCCGGGCATTGACGGCAGGACCGTCGGTCGGGGATCCCTGAATCACCTTGAAACTCGCCGGGAGGAAGTTTCCGGCCGTGATCCGCACGGTCGCCGAGCGGGCCGTGCTGCCGGTGTTGGGCGCCACGGCGATCCGGAGCGTCGCGTTTCCTTTGGGGCCCGATTCGGTGAGCACCTCGCACCACCCGGGAGCGCTGCTTTCGGCGGACCAGAGGGCGGGGGAGGTGAAGGTGTACGCTTTCTGCGCTCCCGACGCGGCGATTTGTTCGACCTCCTCCCAGGAGGCGTTCGCTATGCCGGTCCTGCCGGGCGCCGGGTCGTCGCCCGCGCCCTCTTTGCCGCAGGCCGCCGACAGGAGCAGCGGCAGCAACAGGATCGCGGTCCGTACGGCGGATGGGATCTGTTTCATGGGGTCTGTTTTCGGGTGTTCCGGGAGCAAGATAACGATTTTTCGCTTACGACCTCCGCTTCCGCGCCTTTTTACCTCCGGATTTTCATTTCGTCGAGAAGGTAGCCGGCGCCGCCCACGCGGTCGATCACGAAGAGCACGTAGCGGATGTCCACGGCGATATTGCGGCAGATGTCCGGATCGAAGGCGATGTCGCTCATCGTCGAGAGCCACGTGCGGTCGAAGTTGATGCCCACCAGTTCGCCGCGGGCGTTCAGCACGGGCGATCCGGAGTTGCCCCCGGTGGTGTGGTTCGTCGCCAGGAAGCAGACCGGCACGGTTTTCCTGCCGCCGATCTCCACGCCCCAGCGGCCGTAGTCCTTCGATGCGTGGAGGTCGCGCAGCACCTGCGGGATGTCGTAGTCGTAGATCTCGGGGTTGTCCTTGGCGATGATGCCGTCGAGGGTCGTCAGCGGTTTGTGGTACTCTCCGTCTGCGTACCGGTATCCGGCCACCGAGCCGTAGGCCACGCGCAGCGTCAGGTTGGCGTCGGGATAGAAGGCGCGCTCGCGGTCCCATTCGCGCAGACCCCGGATGTAGAGGGTGTAGAGCTCGTTGAGGCGGCTGCTCGCGAGGTTGCGCAGCGACTTGGTCCCCAGCAGCCACGTGATGTGCGAAAGCATCCGCCGGGAGTCGTCGCGCAGCGCCGTGACGGCCGTGGTGTCGCGGCCGCTCCACACCCCGTCGAACACCCGTTCGGCGTAGGCTTCGGGCGATCCTTCCGAGGCCACGCCCCGCAGGAACGCGGGCGTCTGGTACTGCACCGGACAGCGGCGGGCGTACTCTCCGAAGAGGTATTTCCACTGCGCGCGTTCGGTGGCCTCGCGTCTGGCGAACACCGCCTCGGCGCGCTCCTCGGCGGTGTACTTCGCCGGCAGCGCGTAGATCGTTTCGGCGGTGATCTCGCGGGCGAAATAGGGGTCCGCGATGCGTGCGTACTCCTCGCGGAGCCGTTTCACGACGTCGCGGTATGCGGGTTTGTCCTGCGCCCAGGCCTCGAACGCCTCCTCGTAGGCGCGCTTGGTCTCCGCCGTGCCGCGGCGGCCGATGCCCAGCGCCTCGCCCTGCCACTTCTTCCAGGCATTGGCTATCGTGGCCTGCTTGGCGGCGTAGTGGATGCGCAGTTCGGGGTCGGACTGCTGGGCCTCGCGGATCAGGTCGAGACGGCCCGTGCGGATGGCGATCTTCGCCGGGTCGGAGCGCTCGGCGATGTAGCGCACGGCGTCCGAGAGGATGTACTCCTGCGTGTTGCCCGGGAATCCGTAGATCATCGTGAAGTCGCCCTCGCCGACGCCTCCGGCCGAGACGGTGAAGAACTTTCCGGGGCGGTAGGGAACGTTGTCGGGCGAGTAGGCCGCCGGTTCGTTGTCCTTCGAGGCGTAGATCCGGAAGACGGAGAAGTCGCCCGTGTGGCGGGGCCAGATCCAGTTGTCGGTGTCGCCGCCGAATTTGCCGATCGACGAGGGCGGTGCGGCCACCAGGCGCACGTCGTCGAACTGGCGGTAAACGAACAGGAACTGCTGGTTGCCGTAGTACATCTGCTCGACCGAGGCCCTGAAACCCTTGCCTTCGGCCTCGGCCCGGCGGACGATCTCCTCGGCCGTCTCCCCGGCCTTCAGGCGGTCGGTCACCTCCTCCATGCGCACGAGGAAGCGGACGTTGAGCCCTTCGTTGGGCAGCTCTTCGGCCCGCGACATGGCCCAGAATCCGTGCGTGAGGTAGTCGTGCTCGACGGTCGAGTGGCGCTGGATGGCGTCGTAGCCGCAGTGGTGGTTGGTGAGCAGCAGCCCTTCGGGCGAGACCAGCTCGCCCGTGCAGCCGCCGTCGAAGAGCACCACGGCGTCCTTCATCGAGGCCTGGTTGATCGAATAGATGTCTTCGGCCGTGAGGCGGAATCCTTTCGAGCGCATGTCGTCGATGCGCTCCGAGATGAGGCTCGGAAGCCACATGCCCTCGTCGGCCAGAGCAGGCAGGACAGCGAGGGCCGCGAACAGGGTCAGCAGCGTGCGTTTCATTCGTTGAGAAATCGGGTTAGTTCGACATATACTTTCTGGATGGGAAGTCCCATGACGTTGTAGAACGAGCCTTCGATGCGCTCGATGGCGGCATAGCCGATCCACTCCTGGATGCCGTACGACCCCGCCTTGTCGAAGGGGCGGAAGGCGTCCACGTAGTAGGCGATCTCCTCGTCGGCGAGCGGGCGGAACCAGACCGAGGTGCGCGCTTCGAAGGAGTGCATCCTCCCGGTCGTGCGGAGCGTCACGCCCGAGACGACCGTGTGGCGGCGTCCCGACAGCCGGCGGAGCATCCCCGCGGCGTCCTCCCGGTCGCGGGGCTTTCCGAGCACCTCGCCGTCGAGCACGACGACCGTGTCGGCCGTCAGGAGAATGTCCCGTCCGGAGAGCGGCGCGGGATAGGCTTCGCTCTTGAGGCGCGAGAGGTAGAGGGGAACCTCCTCGGCCGCGAGGCCGGCGGGATAGACCTCCGCGCAGTCGAACCTCGGGGCGAGTTCGTAGGGAAGTCCGCAGCCGGTCATCAGTTCGCGCCGCCGCGGCGACTGCGAGGCCAGCAGCAGGCGGTAATTCCGGAGTTGTTCGTGAAGCAGCATGTTCGTGTCGTTTTTCCTTTCGGGTGTTTTCGTATCCGTATTCGGGTTCCGGCTTTTCCGTGCCGGGCGTCGGTCAGCGGATGTCGAAGTCGAGCATTCCGTATCCTTCGAGCGTCGCGCGCAGGTTGTCGCCCGCCTGCACGGGGCCTGCGCCCGCCGGGGTTCCGGTGAAGAGCAGGTCGCCCATGCGCAGTGTCATGTACCGCGACACGGCGGCGATGAGCCGGTCCACCGGGAAGAGCAGCTCCCGCATGTCGCCCGTCTGGCGGCGCTCTCCGTTCACGTCGAGAGCGAAGCGGAGCCGTGCGACGTCGCCTCCCGCCTCCGCGAGCCGGACGAACCGCGGCGGGAGGGCTATCGAGTGGTCGAACGCCTTCGCGCGCTCCCACGGCAGCCCTTCGGCGGCGGCCTGCCGCTGCAGGTCGCGGGCCGTGAAGTCGATGCCCACCCCCACTTCGTCGTAATAACGGTGCGCGAACCGTTCGGAGACGGCCCGTCCGACGCGGCTGATGCGCACGATCAGCCCGCAGGCGGCATGCACCTCCCGCGTGAAGCGGGGAATGTAGAACGGGTCGTTGTTGCGCAGCATCGCCGTATCGGGTTTGAGAAACCAGACGGGTTCCGCCCCGGGTTCCGCTCCGTTGCCGCCGTGCGGCGGGTAGTTGCCCTCTATGCAGATGATCTTCATCGTTTCCGTTCGTTGTGGTCGTAACGCTGGGCCCGGACCACCATCCAGATTACGTAAACCGGCAGGTAGATGACCAGAATTACCGGCAGGGCGTCCTGTTGGTCCGTCAAGGTGAGCGTCGTGGCGAGCAGTATCCATAGACAACCGATTATCACCAGATGCCGCTGCACGAACGACGAAAGTCCTTCGATGTCCACGTTTTTCCGTTTTTCCTCCGGCATGGTATTGTATCCCGAAATGAGCATCGGGAACCGTTTTGCCAGCAGGCCGCAGACGATCAGGAGCGTCCCGGTTAGAAGGTGGGATGACAGTTCCATGCCAGTTATTGTTTTGTATCGTCTCGCAGTTCCCCGACCATCCGCCGGGCGAAGCGTTCGCTGGCGCCCGGGCCGCCGATCACGGCGCGCAGTTCGGCCAGGTCGGCGAGCATCCGCGCGCGTCCGGAGCCGCCCGGCAGAATCGCCCGCAGCTCCCGCTCGGCGCGTTCGATGGAGAGGTCCGACTGGATGATCTCGGCGACGGCCTCACGGCCGAGATTGAGGTTCACGAGCGACACCCAGGGGACTTTCAGCACGTAGGGTTGCAGCTTGACCTGGAACCAGAGCGTGCGATAGACGACCACCTCGGGCGTTCCGAGCAGGGCCGTTTCGAGGGTCGCCGTCCCGGAGGTCACCACCGCCGCTTCGGCCGCGGCGATCGTCTCGTAGGTCTGGTCGCAGACGCAGCGGATGCCGCTTCCGGCCAGGTAGCGGTCGTAGAGCGCGCGTTCAAGCCACGGAACGCCCGTCACGACGAACTGGTATTCGGGAAAACGTCCGGCGAGCCGCACCATGAGCGGCAGGTTGTCTCGGATTTCGCCCCGGCGGCTTCCGGCCACGAGGGCGACGATCGGACGGTCGTCCAGCGCGTGCTTCCACCGGAACTCCGCGGGCGACGGCAGCGACGGCCGCCGCGCCTCGATGGCGTCCACGAGCGGGTTGCCTTCGAAGACGGGCCGGATGCCGTGGCGGGGGAAGTAGTCCCGCTCGAAGGGGAAGATGACGAACAGGCGATCTACGTATTCGCGGATCGCCTTCACGCGCCACTCGCGCCACGCCCACACCTTCGGGGCGATGTAGTAGAAGACCCGGATGCCGTGCTCCTTCGCCCAGCGGGCCATCTTCATGTTGAATCCCGGGTAGTCCACCGCGACGAGCACGTCGGGCCGCCATGCCGCCACGTCCTCCTGGCATTCGCGCATCTGGCGGCGGATCGTGCGGAGGTTCTTCAGCACCTGCACGATGCCGAAGAACGAGGTTTCGCGGTAGTGCTTGCGCAGGTTCTCCGCGCCGCCCGCCGCGGCCATGCGGTCGCCGCCCCAGAAGCGGAACTCCGCCGCGGGGTCGGCCTTTTTCAGCCCTTCGATCAGGTTTGCGCCGTGCAGGTCGCCCGAAGGCTCCCCGGCGATGAGGTAGTATTTCATCTTTCCGGTGTTTTGGGGGCCTCGTTCCGGTTTCCGTCGTCCAGCAGGTCGGGCCGCAGCCGTTCGGTGCGCTCCCACGCCTGTTCGTCCTGCCAGCGGGCGATCCGGGCGAAGTCGCCCGACAGCAGCACGTCGGGAACCCTCCATCCGCGGAATTCGGCGGGCCGCGTGTAAACGGGCGGCGCCAGCAGGTTGTCCTGGAACGAGTCGGTCAGAGCCGAAGCCTCGTCGCCGATGGCTCCGGGAATGAGCCGCACCACCGAGTCGGCGATGATGCAGGCGGCCAGCTCGCCGCCGGTCAGCACGTAGTCGCCGATCGAGATCTCGCGCGTTATGAGGTGCTCGCGGATGCGGTGGTCGATGCCCTTGTAGTGACCGCAGAGGATGACGATGTTCCCGAGCGTCGAGAGGCGGTTGGCTTCGTGCTGGTCGTAGCGGACGCCGTCGGGCGAGGTGTAGATGATCTCGTCGTAGGTACGCTCTCCCTGGAGCTTCTCGACCAGTTCGAACACCGGCTCGCACTTCATCACCATCCCCGCCTCGCCGCCGAACGGGTAGTCGTCGGTGGTCTTGCGGCGGTCGTGGGCGTAGTCGTGCAGGTTGTGGACGACGATCTCGACGAGCCCCTTCTCCTGCGCCCGCTTGAGGATGGATTCGTTCAGCGGCGAGGCGAGCAGGTCGGGAACGGAGGATATGATGTCTATTCGCATCGTTGTCGGACGTTTTGGGTGTTACTCTTTCTTGTTTTTCTGTTGCAGCAGGTTGATGAACGACGAGCTGATGATACCGGTCGGGATGGCGATCATGGCGATTCCGATCAGACTGATGAGGCTGCTCAGGAGTTTCCCCAGCGGGGTGATCGGGTAGATGTCGCCGTAGCCGACCGTGGTGAATGCCACGATGGACCACCACAGGCCGTCGCCGATATTGGCGAACGCTTCGGGCTGGGCGTTGCGTTCGATGTAGTACATGAGGATCGCCGAGAAGCAGACCATGATGCCGCAGGCGGTATAGGCCGTGACGAGTTCCTCGCGTACGGCCGAAAGGACCTCCCCGATGAACCGGAACGAGCGCGAGTGGCGGATGAGCTTGAAGACGATGAAGATGTATGCCAGCGTGATGATGTGGACCGAGGGGGTGTCCTTGAAAAGATAGACCAGCAGGAAGGGCAGCACGGCCACGAAGTCCACCGCGCCGTAGAACGAGAAGAGGTAGCGGACCCGCGCCCGGAACGGGCTTCTGCCGGGGTAGCGGGCCGGAGCCGCGACGATGCGCAGCACGTATTCGACCAGGAAGACGAACGATGCGAGGTAATTGACCCCGAAGAGCAGGTGGCGGTAGGGGCGCATCGTTTCGAACGAACTGCCGATGACCGCCGCGATGGAGGCCACGATGAAGAACATTACCGTGTAGTGGAACGGTTTGCCCGTCAGGATGCGCTGGAGCCGGTCGTACTGGTGCATGTCGGTCGTGTTTGTCGTTACCGGTCCTCGGGGCGTTCCGCGCCGGGCCGGAAGATGATGTCCTTCGTGCTTCCGGGGCTCAGGGGAATCTCGCGGCCGCGGTCGAGCGTGTAGCCCGCATAGCCCAGCCGGGTGAAAAGGCGGACGATCCGCGGCCGGTTTTCGCCGCCCGTCTCGATGAGCACCGTGGGGCGGAAGCGTTCGAGCAGCGGCCGCATCTCCTCCATGACCACCGCCTCGTACCCCTCGATGTCGCACTTGATGAAGTCCAGGCGCGGCAGGCGGGCGAACAGCTCGCTGCCGCGGCGCATTTCGGCCGTGAATTCCACGTCGCTCCGTCCGCCGCCCTCGTTCACGAAATTCCGGCCCGTGCCGAAGTAGCCGTTTTCGCGTGCCGAGTCGTTGCCCATGCGGACCGGACCGGCGGCCGCCCCGAGCGCGAAGGGGAGGATCTCCGTGTTGCCGCACCGGCGGAGGTTGCGGCTCAGCACCTTGCGGATCGGGGCTACGGGTTCCACGGCATAGACGCGGCCTGCGGGGCCTGCGAGGCGGGAGATCGTCCGGGCGTAGTAACCCAGATTGGCGCCGATGTCGATGCACGTGTCCCCCGCGCGCACGAGCTGCGGCAGGTGGTAAACGTACTCCGTCTCGGGGGCGCGGCGGCCCAGTCCGAGCCGCTGCCAGAGGAAGAACAGGCGGCTCACCGCCCGGAGATAGCCTTCGAGCGGGAGCGTGCGGTAGAGGATGCGGTGGAGCGTCTTTTTCAAACCGTCAGTTTTTGTAGTTCACCTCGTCGTTCAGCACCTCGACGATGAAGGGGTTGTAGAGCGTTTCGTGGCCGATGGTCGTCTCCGGACCGTGACCGGGATAGACGTGCACCTCTTCGCCCAGCGGAAGCAGCGAGTCGAGGATCGAACGCATGATCCACGAGTAGTCGCCGCCCGGCAGGTCCGTGCGGCCGATCGACTCGCGGAAGAGCGTGTCGCCCGTGAAGAGCGCTTTCGCCTGCGGCTCGTAGAACGCCACGTGGCCCGGGGTGTGGCCCGGGGTGGGGATCACGCGGAGGGTCGTCCGTCCGAAGCGGATTTCGGGCGTGCCGTCGAGGTCGATCTCCGCCGGGGGCATCGCGCCCACCTTCACGCCGAAGACCGAGCCGCTCGCCGAGGCGTTGTCCAGCAGGAAGCGGTCCTTGCCCGAGAGGGCGAAGGGAATGCCGTAGCGCTCCTTGAGGTGTCCGACGCCCAGCGTGTGGTCGAAATGGCCGTGGGTGTTGATGGCCATGACGGGTTCGAGCCCGTGTCCGGCGATGAAGTTGTCCAGCGCGGCGTCCTCGCGCGGCGAGGAGTTCCCGGCGTCGATGACGACGCACTGCTTCGTGTCGTCCCAGACGACATAGGTGTTCTCCTGTATGGGATTGAATTGCAGGCAGGCTGTTTTCATGGCGTGTCGCGGTATTTTTCACAAAGGTAGTGTTTTTTGCCGGATTTCGTCCGCCCTCCGCTTTTTTCGCCGCCGCATGGTGCGGCGAAGCCCGCCCCGCGCGATGCGGAGCGGGCTTCGGACGGGGCGGCCGGGCATCCGGCCGGACCCGTGCGCCGTTATTCGGCCGACTGCTCGACGAAGAACTCCCCGCCGCCGTTCTCGTCGTCCATGACCGCGATGCTGCCGTCGGCGTTGATGAAGTGGAAGTGCAGCTCCTCGATCACCGCGTCGTTCGGAAGTCCGAAGAGGTCCTTCGGCCAGAAGAACTTCTCGAAGCGTCCCTCGACGGGCGTCATGCGGTTCTTGTCCCCGGCGGTCTTGATTTCGGTCCTTTGTCCGCCGTCGTGGACGGCCGTGCCGCAGAGGTAGATCTCCGGAGCACCTTCCAGCGCGGTTCCGGAAGGCGAGAAGGTGATGCCGAACACGTCGCCGTAGCGGAACACCGAGGGGGTCGTGGAGAACACCCTGTCGGAGACCGTGAGGGACTTGAACTGCGCGTCCGCATGGCGCTTCTCATCGACGCTGAGGCCGTAGCTGTCGTATCCGTAGCTGTACCCCAGGTAGCAGGTGAGCGGTTCGGAGCCGGTTTTCAGCCGGATGTTCACGTCGGCGTGCACGGGATTGAACTTGGTCTCCGTGTTGTCCGGGTTGGTGATCTTGTCCCAGATTTCGAATGCGGTCGAGGAGCGCCATACGACCCACTCCATCTCCGTCTGCTCCGGGAGGCCGGCGTTGTCGCCCAGCCCCATGACCTGCATGAAGGCTTCGCTCCACGGCTTGCCCGTCTTGGGGTCTTTTTCCCCGGCGGGCATCGGTTCGAGCGGTTCGTTCACGACTTCGGGGTCCCCGTTCTTGTTTTGGCTGTAATCCTTCGTGGTCACGCTGAGCGATGCGGTCTCCGCGGCGTTCCACGCCTTCGGGACGAGCATGGCGAAGACCAGACGTCCCTTGTCGTTCGTGCCCGGCTCGACCCGCAGCTGGGCCGTGATTTCGATTTCGGAGCCGGGCAGGGCCCGTTCGGGCTGGCTGATGTTGTCGAAGTAGAGGCAGGAGACGACGAACAGCGGCAGCGCCGCGGCGAGCGCGCCGAAAAGCAGCTTATGTTTCGTGATTCTTTTCATGGTCGGAAGGTGTTAGAGGCTCTTGAATTTGTATTTGTAGGTCAGCAGGCGGCTGTCCAACCGGAACTCGGTGGTGAATCCGTCCTGTTCGAAGGTGGCCAGCACGGTGTCCGAATCCTTGATGCGCAGCACGTTGGGTGTCACGTCGGAGTCCAGCTCGCAGGCGATCGGCCCCCCCCCTTCGGGTATCAGTCCGGCGAAGGGCGAGAAGGGCACTTCGTCGTTTTCGAATACGACGGTGGTTCCCAGCGGCGAAACGTTGAGCGTCATGCGCAGCGGGGAGAAGTAGTCCAACTTGCCGGAAATGTCCAGGCCGTTCGTGTTGTCGGGGGAGCACAACAGCACCTTGTCCAGCCGGTAGGTGACGGTGTAGGTCTCCGGGTCTTCGCCCGAGGGCGGGGTGTTGTCTTCCGGCTTTTCGACCGGAATGTACGGGAGCGTCGTCTCTTCGTCGCATGAGGAGAATGCACATGCGGAGAGCGCGGCGGCGATCATGATGACGTATTTTTTCATAGCGTATTGATTTTTGGTATGTTCGGTTGGTAGTGCCCCCTTGCCCGGGGGCCGGGGTGTTGCGTTGCTTGTTCCGGGTCTTCAGAGCGTCATAGGCGAAAGCGGTTTTTAAGGGTTCGTTTTTCGGTGGGCGGGTCGTATCTTCGGGCCGTCCGCGGACGGGGTTTCCGTCCCGGGGGCCGCGTCGAGGGCGAATGTCAGGCGGTGGCGGCCGCTCTCCAGCTCCAGTTGCGGCTGTGCGGGGTCGCCCCGGCGGCCGTTGTGGCGCAGCGCGCGCGTTCCGTCGGGCACGGCGGCCGCGGCGGTGACGCCCGGGGGCAGCACGACGTCGATGCGGAGCGTGCCCTCGTCGAGCCGCCAGCCGACCTCGATCCGTCCGTAGGGCGTCTCCTTGGCGATCCGGCACCAGGTGACGCCCGCGGGAATCTGCGGGTCGATCCGCACGTGCTCGTAGCCGGGGTGCGCGGGGTCCGTGCGCAGCCCGCCGAGGGCCTGGTAGAACCACGTGCCGATGCCGTTGTAGCAGTTGTGCACGCGGCTGCGCTCGCCGCTCCAGTATTCCCACGTCGTGGTCGCGCCGTGGTCGATCATGTGCAGATAGCCCGGGTAGTCGCGCTGTTTGAGCATCCGGTAGATGAACTCCGGGCAGCGCTCCTCGATGGCCCAGCGCGTGATGAGCGGCACGCCGACCAGTCCGCCGCCGATGTGGTCGCGCATCGCCTCGCGCGTCAGGCGGAAGAGCCTTTCGCGCACGGCGCCGCGGAGCGAGTCGGGGGTGGCCCCCACCAGCATCGGATAGACCATGTCGAGCTGCGAGCCGGTGGCGTAGGTCTGCGTCGCGGGGTCGTAGAACCGCGCGTGGATCGTGCGGTTGAGCGCCTCGCGGCGCGCCTCGAAGCCGTCGGCCTCGTCCGGGCGGCCCGTCAGGCGGGCCATCTGCGCCATCCTGGCGTAGCAGTCGCTGACGAAGCAGTTGTTCACCAGCGATACGGAGGCTTCGTTGCCCGTATCGACGCCCCGCGGCGCGAGCCAGTCGCCGAGGAACCAGTCCCGGTAGGGGGTGTCGGGCCATCGGGTCAGCAGGCCGTCGCGCATGTGCCGCTCGACGTAGCCGATCCACTCCCGCATGGCGGGGTAGTGCCGCTCGACGAGCGAGGGGTCGCCGTAGTTGAGCCACGTCTGCCACGGGGCCATGACCAGGAAACCGCACCAGTAGGGGCCTCCTCCGCCCGCCCCGGCGTTGGGGGCCACGTGCGGCAGGCTGCCTCCCGGACGCATCGCGTCGTCCCACGCCTGCACCCAGTTGGCGTAGAGCGGGGCCACGCCGTAGAGGGTTTGCAGGATCTCGGTCGAGGAGTTGCCGTCGCCGCCGTATCCCGCGCGTTCGAGATGGGGGCAATCGACCATGTAGCCGTTGTAGGCCAGACACGCCAGCGTGCGGGCGATCATGTCGTGGATGGCGTTCAGGTCGGCGTCCGACGAGGCGAACTCCGCTTCCGGACGGTAGTCGGTGCGGATCGCCAGCGCCCGGAAATCCTCCCGGCGGGGCGCCCGCGTCAGTCCGCGCACCTCGGCGTAGCGGAAGGCGTGGTGGTTGAACTTGTTGGTGAAGCGTTCGCCGTTGCGGTCGCCGCAGGCGATGTAGGTGTCGCGCTGCCGCTGGTCTGCGAGGCTCCCGTCGGGCTCCGTCGCGTCGCTGTACGCGATCTCGACGCGCGCGCCGGGGAGCAGCTCTTCGAAATCGGCCTCCAGCCATCCGGTGACGACCCGTCCGAAGTCGAGCCGCCAGACGCCGGGGGCCGTTTCGCGCAGTTCGTGCGGCAGCAGCCGCTCCTGCACGCGGTCGGGCTGGACCGTCTGGGGCGTTGCGCGGTGGCCGGGCTTGTCGCGTGCGATCACCGGCCGCCAGTCGAGCGCGGCCAGATCGTCCGGAGCCATCGAGCGCGGGTTGCGCCGCGCATCGACCTCCTCGCCGCCGAAGTCGAGGGCGTTCCACGACCCCGTGTCGCGGTAGCCGCTCAGCGCCGCGCGCCAGGAGAGGTCCGTGCGGCAGACGGTCTGCCACGTGCCGTCGGTCCGCGTGTCGATCTGCGCCCGCACGAGCGGTTCGGTGTAGGGCTCGTCGGGCTGCCAGCGGCCGAACGTGCCGCGTTTGTACCATCCCTGTCCGAGCCAGATCACCACCTCGTTCACGCCTTCGCGCAGGTAGGGCGCGGCGTCGTAGGTCACCCACAGCGAGCGTTTGTCGAGCTGCGAGAGGGCCGGAGCGAGGCAGGCGTCGCCCGCCCTGCGGCCGTTGATCCAGACTTCGTGGTAACCCAGCGAATTGACGTGCAGCAGGGCCGCATCCCCCGTTTCGGGGAGGTCGAACCTCCGGCGCAGCAGCACGGCCGTGGCTCCCGAGCCTTCGAGGCCGATGAACCGTCCGGCGACGGCCGCCGGGTCCGTGAGGCCGACGCCGAAGCGGGCGATCGGGGAGACGACGCGCCTGCCGCCCTTTTCGGTGCGGACCGTGACGCGCCACCAGCACTGCGTGCGGGCCCCGAGCGGACGGCCCCCGTAGGGAACCGCCACCGAGCGCGGGGAGCGCACCTCGCCCGAATCCCAGAGGTCGGCCTTCCCGGCGGCGAGCAGCAGGCTGTCCGAGGCGACCTCGATGCGGTAGCTGCGCTGCGCGTCGCCCTGCCGGCCGGAACGCAGTTGCCACCCCAGCCGGGGCGCGGCGACGCCGATGGCCGGCGGGTCGGTCAGCCCCTCGCACGTGAGCCGTTCGAGGCGGGGCGTATCCCGCCGCTCCGGCCGCCGGGAGGTCTCCCGCGGTTCCGCTTCCGGGACCGCGCCGGCCGGTGCGGCTGCGAACGCATCGGCGGCGGTGAGGCCGAGCAGCAGGAGTGCGTATGGAAGGATTCTCTTCATCGGTTCGAGTCGTTTTCGGTCCGTTCCGCCTCCGGGCCGGGCAGCCGCGTTCCGGCCGCCCGGCGGGGGCGTACGTTGAGGGGCCTGCCTTTATTCTGCACCTTCCGTTTCCGTGTCGGGTTGCGTTTGTCCGTCGTCCTCCGTATCCGTGTCGTAAACGTGTTCCCAGTTATAGACGCGGAAGAAGAACGGACGGTAGAAGTCGGCGCTGCCCACGCGGTTGAAGTTGTCCCAGAAGTTGTTCGGATCGCTGTTGGTCGAGAAGACCAGCTCGCCCTGCCGCGAGAGCGCCGGGTGGAGGTTGATCATGTACCAGCGCTGGGGATAGGGGTTGCCCAGCTTGTCGAGCGTGGCGGGCAGCGTGAAAAGCAGCGTGCGGTCGGTGAAGGGCCCGTAAGGCTTTTCGCTGCGGTAGATGTAGATGTCGCGGCCGAAGGGGAAGCCCTCCATGCACATGTAGTAGGTTCCGTCCTTCTCGAACACCCACGGCATCGACCCCGACTCGGCGGTGATGTACGAGCGCTCCATCTCCTCGTCGGTCGGCACGGTGCTCTGCCACTGGTAGTCGCCGCTCAGGTCGCGGATGTAGTAGCTCCACGGGCTGCCCAGGTCGAGCGTCTCGGTGCGGGCCACCAGCACGCGCGAGACGAGCCCCTCCTGCTTGGTCGTGTAGAGATAGATGTGCCCTTCCTTCGTGTCCTCGAACATGGTCGAGCCGTAGCCCAGCCCGTCGGCCTTGAAGTCGTAGTCGGTCGAGAGTACCGACATGTAGGTGTCGTCGCCGGGCTCGCCGTCGAGCGAATACTCCCGCAGGCAGCCGTCGATGTTCTTCAGTGCGCCGGGTTCCACGCCCGTCCAGAGCATCTGCAGGATCTTTCCGCGAGCCGGATCGTCGTAGACGACCGCGTCGCCGGCCCAGTAGCAGAAATCCTGGTCGATCTCGCCTTTCTCGATCTCCTCGTCGGAGAGCGAGGCTTTCGGGTGGCGGATATGCGTGCGGGCCTGGTAGTAGCGGTCTGCCGAGGGATCGGTCGTCTGCACGTAGTCGGCCAGCCATACCAGGTCGTCGTCGGTTTCGGTCCCCGAGGCGATCGTCGCGCCTTTCTGGATCATGAGGCTGTTGCGCGGGAAGCTGCATGCGCCCCGGGCGCGGGTTTCGCCGTCCACGACGCCGTAGAAACTGTCGTTGAAGGACCAGAAGACGTTGCCGTCGGGCAGCGCCGTGGTGAGCACGCCGTCGCCGCCGTTCCACCCCAGCGTGCGGGTGAACAGCGCGTCGTAGCGCTTGTCCTTGTAAACGAAGACATGCGGGTCCTGACCCCCTTCGTCGGGCATCAGCTGGAGATTCCACGACGGGTCGATCGTCGGGGGCGTCAGCGCCTCGGGCGCTTCGGGCGCCTCGTCGTAGGGGATCGCCGGGTTGTCGAAGTCGTTGCATGCGGCCAGCGAGCCTGCGCACAGGCCGGCGGCGCAGAGGGTGATGATATGTTTTTTCATGGTTCGGTGCGATAAAGGTTTAGTATTCGGTGCGGGTCATCGTTTCGCGCACCTCCTGCCAGTTGTTGCCCGATTCGGTGGCGTACTTGTAGCGGTAGTAGAGGTAGAAGGTTCCCGTCGCGGGGTCGTAGGCGCTCACGTCCGTCGGCGAGGCGCTGACGGAGATAGCGTCCTGGCTGTCGAGATAGGGTTCTATCGTGACCTTCTGCATGGGCACCGTCTCGTCCGTGAGTTCGCCCTCGACGTAGATCGGCACGTTCACCCACGTCTCGGGATCGACCGTGATGCGGATGCTGTTGTTGCGGATGTCGAGCGCCTCGGTCTCCGCCGTGGCGCCCGGGAGGATGCGGATCGAGTGCTTGCCTACGGGAGTGACCAGCTTCGAGGAGTTGATCGCCTGACGCCGGGAGTCGGAGCCGAAGATGTTGTCGATGACCCAGCCCGACTGCGTGGTTCCCGTCATGGTGTAATAGGTGTCGCTCTTGGTGGTGGCGTAGTCGTTCTTGCGCAGGATCTCGAAGAGCACGTAGTTCTTCGTGGTCGAGGCCATGCAGGAGGAGACGGACTCGATGCGCAGCGGGATGAAGTAGGTCTCGTCGGGCAGCAGCTCGTCGATCCGGACGGTGACGGGCAGCAGCTCGGAGTTGGTCCCGGCCTTCATCTCGACGCTCATGGGGTCGATCGTGTAGTACTCCTCGGGGAGCTCCAGCGCATAGTCCTCGAACTTGGTGTCGAAGTTGCGCTTGTTGTACTCGCCGATGGCCTCGTGGTCGAGGGCGAAGGTCACGGTGACATTCTCGTCGAGGCTCGTCGTGCCGCTGGAGTAGATGGCCAGCTTGCCTTCGCAGCCCTCCTCGCCGTATTCGAACTCCTGGCCGAGGATGTTGTTCTCGCCGCTGACGATGAAGATTTCCTTGCGGTAGAGCTCCTCCTTGTAGTATTCCATTTCGCACGAGGCCAGGAAGGCGGCCGCCGCGGCGAGGAGCGTTATTTTGCTGAATGCTTTCATTTGCGGATGTTTTTAGGAATTGACTATTTCTCCCAGCCCGGGTTCTGGTCCAGGCTCGGCACTTTGCGCAGCTCGTCGCGGTGCAGCGGCATGAACATGTACTTGGACTTGAACGTGCGTTCGCGGATGGTGCGGTACGAGATGATGGTCGGCGAGTAGAATCCCTCCCACTTTTCGGCATCGACGTTCAGGCCCGTCAGCGGTTCGCGCTCCAGCTCCTCGAAGATGCCCCACCGGCAGATGTCGTAGTAGCGGCGGTTCTCGTGGAGGAACTCGACCATGCGCTCGCGCTGGATCAGCTCGTTGAAGGTCCCGGGATTCGCCAGCTCGGCCGCCTCGGCTCCGGGCAGTCCGGCGCGGTAGCGCACCTGGTTGAAGGCTTCGGCCATGGCGCTCTCGTCGCGCGAATAGCTCTCGCCATTGACCTCGTGGGTCGTCGTCAGGTTGTTCAGCGCCTCGGCGTAGGAGAGCAGGATTTCGGCGTAGCGGATGATCGGGAAGGTCTTCGTCACCGTGCGGGCGTTGCTGCCCGTGCGGGCGTCGCGCGGGTGGACGTACTTGCGGCAGGTGTAGCCCGTCAGGTTGTAGATGTTCGTCACGCCCGCCTGGTTCTTGCCGGCGTTGGCGCCGTTGTAGTACTCGACGATCTGGTTGCGCATCTCCTCCGAGGTGGTCGATTCCATCTGCCAGAGGGCGCCCGAGAAGCCGATGCTCGCATAGAAGCGCGGCTCGCGGTTGTCATAGGCCTTGTACGTGCCGCCGGGCAGGCGGTAGTTCTTCGAGAGCTGCTTGTCGGCCGTGGTGACGCAGGTCTGGTCGTAGGGACGGTCCTCGTAGGGATACTCCGCGCTCGCGTTGTGGATGTCGCGGCCGTCGGCCATGCGGTAGGCATCGACGATGCGCTGCGGAATGCTGATCGAGCTGTTGCCGCCCAGTTTCAGGGGAAAGACCACGTCCTGCTGGTCGGTGACGTTCTGCGTCGTGCCCCAGATCAGCTCGGGGTTGGTCACGTTGGTCGTCTCGCCGGTGAACATTTCCGAGTAGGAGCGGAAGGGGTCGATGCCGCCCGCACCCTGCGGGAAGGCGGCCGAGGGGACGTTCGCGGGCAGGGGCACGGTGTACTCGTCGGCCGGAACCGTATGCAGGCGGTAGATGCCCAGATCCATGACGCGCTTGGCGGCGGCAGCGGCCACGGCCCACTTGCGCTCGTCGTAGGTCTGCGAGACGTAGTGCACGCCGTCGGACTTGCGCTTGAAGTCGCCGAAGTAGCGGTGCGCGGCCGTCCCGCCGTTGAAGAGCGGGCTGGCGGCCTGCAACCGGAGGCGCGCCACCAGCGCCAGCGCGGCGCCTTTGGTCGGGGTTCCGAAGAGGTCGAGCGGCTGTTCGGTCTCGAGGTTCTCGGCCGCGGCCTCCAGCTCCGAGCAGATGTAGTCCACGCACTCGTCGTAGGTGCTGCGCTCGCGCTGGTAGTAGTCGGGCGTGGCGTTGGTGTCGTAGACCTGGTCGCCCACCAGGATCATGGGACCCTGGTTCTGGAGAATCCGGTAGTAGGCGTAGGCGCGCAGGAAGCGGCAGCGGGCGCGGAACTCCATCTTGTCGAAGGCGTTCATGTCGGGCACGTCGTCGATGTGGGGCAGCATGGTGTTGATCTTGCGGATCACCTTGTAGCATTTGGGCCATACGTTGAAATCCCAGTCCCAGCCGCCCGTGGACGTGTAGGAGATTTTGTCGGTGGTCAGCTCCGTGCCGGGGAACGAGACGTCGAGGATGCCGTTGTAGAAGGTTCCGCAACTGACGGCCTCGTCCGAACCGGTGGCTCCCGGCTCGCTGCACCAGTAGTACATGCGGCCCTCTTTGGGCAGCTCGTTCACCGCGCCGTTGAAGTAGCGCTCGATATTGTACTGGCTCTCGAAGATTTTCTCTTCGGAGAAGGTGTCCTCGAAGTAGTCGTCCACGTTCAGGAAGTCGCACGAAGTGGCGAGGCTGCCGGCCAGGGCGAGGGATATGATGAATGTCTTTTTCATGTTCGATGGTTGTTGGAGAAGTTCTGGATTAGAAGTTCAGGTAAATCTGCAGCGAGAAGCGGCGCGGGATGGGGTAGGCGTGTCCCGTGTCCATGGCCTGCTCGGGATCGAAGATGTCCACTCCGTCCCATACGGCGAGGTTCTCGCACATGACCTGGAAGTCGATCGACTGCAGGCCGAGCGCCTTGCGCAGTCCCGGCGTGCGCAGGTTGTAGTTCAGGCTCAGCTCCTGCAGGCGCAGGTAGCGGGCGTTGCCCTTCCAGAAGGTCGAGGGTTTGGTGTTGTTGGCGTTGTTGCCGTAGGAGAGGCGCGGGAAGCGCGCGTGGGGGTTCTCCGTGGCCTTGTTGCCCGAGTATTCGGCCGAGGTCCAGCGGTTGGCCGGATCGTAGGCCAGCGTCAGCACGTTGCCCTTGTAACCCTGGTTGAAGGGGATGTAGCCGTCGAATTTCGAGCCGTCCTTGCCGCCGTAGAGGAAGTAGTTGTTGCCCGTGCCCTTGAACAGCACGTTGAGCGTCCAGTTCTTGTAGCGGACCTCGGCGCCGAAGCCGTACATGAACTGCGGGACGCCGGAGTAGGCGAACAGGGGCACCTGGTCGTCGTCGGTGATCACGCCGTCGCCGTTCACGTCCTTGTACTTGATGTCGCCGGGACGCACCGTGCCGAACTGTTCGGGCGACATGTCCACGTCCTGCTGGTCCTTGAACAGCCCCAGCGCGACGAATCCCCGCTGCACGTCGTTCGAGAACCCGGTCTTGCTCAGGTAGGGATAGGGCTGCGTGGCCTCCTCCCAGTTGTCGATCTTGTTCTTCGAGAGGGTGAAGTTGCCTCGCAGGGTGAAGTGCGCGTTCTTGCCGATGGGCTGGAAATACTCGAAGTTGCCGTCGCCGCCCCAGGAGGTCATGCCGCCGACGTTGCCGTAGGGCATGGTGATCACGCCCACGTAGTCGGGAATCTGCGCGCGCTGCTGGAAGATGCCTTCGCGGCGGTCGCGGAAGTAATCTACGGTCATGGTGAACTGTCCGCCGAAAAGGTGGAGGTCCAGACCGATGTCGAGCTTCTTGGCCTTCTCCCACATGAGGTTGTCGGCGCCCACGCGCTCCTCGGTCAGTACGCCCGAGCCGCCCCACGGCGTAGTGTCGGTCGTCTCCTTGATGATCGTCAGGTAGGGGAAGCGCAGGTTGCTGATGCGGTCGTTGCCCACCAGACCGTACGAGGCGCGGATCTTCATGAACTCGATCCACTTGATCCGCTTCATGAACTCGTACTGCGTGGGTACCCATCCCACGGCCACGGCCGGGAAGAAGCCGTACTGCTTGCCGCTCTGGAAGTTCTCCGAACCGTTCAGACCGAAGTTCAGGTCGAGGAAGTAGGTGTCCCTGAAGCCGTAGGTGAAGCGGCCCGAAAGGCTCTGGTAGCGCTTGGCGATGGCATTCATCGAGCTGTCGGCGCCCGATTCGGTGGTGCTTTCCAGATAATAGAAGAGCAGGCCGCCTACGCGGTGGTCGCCGAAGGCGCGGTCGTAATTGACTTTCGCGTCGAAGTAGAGCTTGCGCCAGTTCCATGCCTCGGAGTTGTACTGCACCGACTGTTCGGTGACCTGCTGCGAGAGCATCAGCTCGCCGTTCTGGTTGCGCTCGCGGGCCAGATAGAGGGCCGGCATCGAGTAGCGGCTTTCGCCGAAGAGCGTCTGGGAATCCCACGAGCCGGTGGCCTGTACGCTCAGCCCCTCGGTAATCATGTTCAGATCCTGCTTGACACCGATGTTGAAGAGCGTGCGGCTCTGGTTCTCCACCGTGTTGCCCGTGTAGTTGAGCAGCACGTGGGGCGGAATGTCGCTGTCCGAACCCGAGGCGGGCAGCTCGCCGCTCGAATAGCGCAGCGGGTACATCAGCGGCGTGGTCTTGGCCTGCGAATCCCAGAGCCAGTTGGTCAGGGGCGTCTGGATCGACTCGGCGCGGCTGTACGGCTTGCCCATGCTCGGGCGCTTGCTCACCGACATGAAGCCCGTGGCGCCCAGATAGACCTGCGTCGTTTTCGTGAGGTTGATGTCGATGTTGGTGCGGAAGTTATAGGTGTCGTAGCCGACGCCCTTGCTGTATTTGCTGTCGTCGAGGGTCTTGTAGGCCGAGCTCTCCTGCGACATGCCCAGGCTGGCGAAGTAGCGTGCGACGCTGCCGCCGCCCTGCGCGCTGACGTACTGCGTGTGCTGGAACGACGTGGGGTTGAGGATCACGTCCTGCCAGTCGATGTCGGGATAGAGGTCGGGGTCCAGTCCGTAGCGGATGATGTCCATCTGCGTGTTGTCGTAGATCGGGCTCAGTCCGTCGGCCGCGGCCGCCTCGTTGGCCATTTCGGCATACTGTATGGCGTTCACGTACTTGGGCAGGCGGCGCAGCTCGGAGATGGTGTAGTTCGAGCGGAAGGTGATCTTGAGTTGTTCCTCCTTGCCCCGCTTGGTGGTCACGAGCACCACGCCGTTGGCGCCGCGGCTGCCATAGACGGCCGTCGCTGCGGCGTCCTTGAGCACCGAGAAGCTCTCCACGTCGGCCGGGTCGATCTGGCTGAGGTTGCCCTCCAGACCGTCGATGAGCACGAGCGCGCCGCTGTTGGCGCCGAACGTGCCGATGCCGCGCACCCAGAATTCGGAGATGTTCCGGCCCGGCTCGCCGCTCGACTGGACGGAGATCACGCCCGGGACGCGGCCGCCGAGGGTATTGACGATGTTCGTCGCCGGCAGCTCGAGGTCCTTGGTGTCCACCACGGCCACGGCGCCCGTCACGCTGACCTTGCGCTGCGTGCCCATGCCCACGACGACGACCTCTTCGAGTTCGTTGCCCTCCTTGAGGGTGATCTTCACGTCGTCGTCCGAGGTGAGTATCTGTTCGACGGTCTCGTAACCCACGAACGATACGACCAGCGTGTTGTAGAGTTTGGCCTTGAGCGTGAAACGGCCCTCCGAATTGGTGATGTTGCCCGTGCCGGGCTCGTCCTTGATATAGACCGTGGCGCCGACGATGGGCATGTCGTTCGAATCGACGACCTGACCGTTTACCGTGATCGCCGGCTGCTGTTTGTTCTGGGCGCCCGCCTGCACCGCGAAGGCGAACAGCAGGACGCATATCGTTAGAAATCGCTTCATGTCTGTTTGGGTTTGTTGAATGGGACCTGCTTATTCGATGGCGATGCGGCGGATGGCGTAGTTCTCGCTGTCGCCGACGTAGAGGTTGCCCTCGGAGGTGATCGCCAGCCCGATCGGCTTGTTGAATTTGGCCATGTCGGCGGGACCGTTCTGGTAGCCCGACGATTTGGGGGTTCCGGCGAAGGTCGAGACGTACCCGTTCGACAGGGTGATCTTGCGGATGCAGTGGTTCTCCGTGTCGGTCACGTAGATGGCCTCCCCTTCGGGATCGACGGCCATCTGTCCGGGCTGGTTGAACTGCGCCTCGGCGAGCGGTCCGTCCAGATAGCCCGACGTGTTTTTCCGGCCGGCCCATACCTCGATGGTTCCGGCGGCGATGTCGTGCCGGTAGATGCAGTGGTGGTCCTTGTTGGAGAAATAGACGATGTTGGGGTCCCTCGGGTCGAAGACGACGCCCTTGATGTCGCCCTGCGAGTCGATGAACCGCTCGGACGGCGTGAGGTTCTCGCCGGCTCCGGTGGCGGGGTCCCAGCGGGCCACCACGCCCTCGTTGGTGTAGAAGTAGAACTTGTGGTCGGCGGGGCTCATCGTGAAGGTCTGGATGGCGTTCCATACGGGAGCGAAGTTGCCGTCCGTGTAGAACAGGTCGTGGTCCCACTTGATGTCGCCCATCTTCGTGTTGGCGTAGTCGGCCGCGGGGTCGAAATAGCCGTATTCCTTGTTGCCGATGTTGGCGTGATACCAGTAAACGTCGCCCGTGGCGAGGTCGGTTCCCAGCAGGATGCCCGTCACCAGGATGCCGAAGTCGTTGAGGACCTTGATGCTGTTGGCCTCCTCGCTCATCATATAGACGCGGTGCGTGCCTCCGTCGTCGTCGGTCTTGAAACGCACGTAGAGGTTGTCGTTCTCATCTACGGCGATGCCCGATTCGGGTTTCTGCGCGAAGTACGATCCGGTCAGCGACGAGGTTCCCGCCGGCATGTCGGTTCCCTTCTCGCCGCCTGCGACGGTCGAGACGTTGGTCTGGATGATGTATTCGAAGATTTCGTCGAACTGCGCCTTGTTCTCCTCGTTCTCGCCCATGGAGACGGAGATGACGCACTCTTCGCCCGGGAGCTTGGGCGCGAGGACGAGCATGCGGTTTCCCGTCGAGGAGATGACGGCGGCCCGTTTCTCGTTGAAATAGACGTTGAGGGCTTTGGCGTCGGTGCCGAAGTTCCGGCCCTCGATGATGACTTGGGTGGCTATCGAGCCGGTTTTAGGGTAGAACGATTCGAGTACGATGGGCTGATCGGGCCGGTAGCCCGAATTTCCCCCCCCCCTCGTCGTCGGAGCACGACAGCAGCCCCAGACCTGCCGTCAGACAGGCGAGCCACACGTGCAGGCGGCATTTGCGGTAGAAATTTTTCATGTACTTGGGTTATTAGGTTAATGATAAGTTTGAGTGAATGGTCGGTGTTCGGGCGTTTTATGTGATCGGCCGCTCCGGCGTCCTGTCGCGGAAAGCCGTCCCTCCCGTGCGGACGCGCCCTTCGGGGCGGGGACGGAAAGGGGCGGAACGCATCGCGGCGGCAGGAACCGGAGGCCTGCCGCCTGCATACGGGCGCATGGATTTCGGAGTCGGTTTTTCCGAAGTCGGATAAGTCGGGTTCATCGGTTTTTCAGGTTCCGCCGGATGGTTTTTCCGCCGGGAAGTTTTCGGTACACAAAGTAACTCAACTCGCGGGAGTTATTCAAGCCTGTGACGGCCAAAGTAAGGGAAATAGTAAATGGGGTATGTCGTAAAACGGCTGATTGTCAGGCTCGTGAAAATTGCCCCCCCCCTCGGTTTTGGTAAACCGATATTAACGTGTCCGGAAGCCTTTCCGCGCCGGTCGCCGGGCCGAACGGAACATTTTGCGGCCTGAAACGGGATTTCGCCGCTTTCGTTCGTCCGTTTTCCGCACCGCTCCGGATTTAATTTCGTATCTTTGTATCGGCCGGGCCGGAGGTGCGGCCGCGGAATGCGGACGACGCCGTGTGCGGCAGGTTTTCGATAATAATTAGGTAACGGATGAAACGATTGCTGGGATGCTGGGTTTCGGCCCTGCTTTTGCCGCTCTTCTGCGTCGCGCAGCCGGAGGCGTGCCGCACGGTGCGCGACGTGCCTTACCGGGAGGCGGGGGATTCGCTCCGCGACGATCCGATGTGCCGGCTCGATCTGGTCTGCCCCGCCGGAGCGGAGGGCTTTCCGACGGTCGTCTGGTTTCACGGCGGCGGTCTGACGGGCGGCCGCCGCGAGATTCCCGAGGAGCTGCTCGCCGGAGGGTTCGCCGTCGCGGGGGTGGAGTACCGCCTCTCGCCGCAGACCCCGGTGGCCGGCTGTCTCGAAGACGCCGCGGCCGCCGTGGCATGGGTCGTGCGGCATATCGCCTCCTACGGCGGCGATCCGGAACTGATCTTTCTGGCGGGGCACTCCGCGGGCGGTTACCTCGTCTCGATGCTCGGGCTGGACAAGCGCTGGCTCGCGGCGCAGGGACTCGATCCCGACCGGGCCGTGGCGGCCGTGATTCCTTACAGCGGGCAGGCGGTCACGCACTTCACGCGCCGCGCCGAACTGGGGATGCCCGCCGGGCAGCCGCTCGTGGACGACATGGCCCCGCTTTTCCACGTGCGGGCCGACGCCCCGCCGATGCTGCTCCTCTCGGGAGACAGGGAGCTGGAGATGCTGGGCCGCTACGAGGAGAACGCTTACTTTTGGCGGATGCTGCGCATCGCGGGCCATCCCGACGTCCGGCTGCTCGAATTCGACGGCTACGACCACGGCAACATGCCCCAGGCGGGCCATCCCGCCGCCGTGCGCTACATCCGCGGGCGGTGCGATAAAATACGGAACGGACGATGAATGTGAAACGGATGCTATGGGGCCTGCCGCTCGCGCTTTTCGCGGCGGCCTCGACGGGCTGTTCGCTGCTGAAGGTGGCGGTGGCCACGGGAGATCCCCTCTCGAAGGAGGAGATGAACGTAAGGACGATGACCCGCGGGTTCTACTACGACATGGCGGGCGAGGTGGCGCGGGCCGCCGACTCGATCATCGGGGCGTCGGACCGTCTGGAGGTCCGCACGGCCGCCGTGCGGTGGAAGATACGGGCCACGCGCGCCGGAGTGACGGCCGCCATGCAGAGCATTCCCGACGTGGCGATGGCCGACCTCTGGATTCTCTGCCGCCGCATGAACGAGGGCTTCGCCGCGACCCCCGACTCGCTGCTGTTCGGAGCGCAGAGCGACATCGCGCGGGAGACGGCCGCACGGCTCGACCGCCGGGCCGCACGGCTGGCCGGGCGGCTGCTCCCTGCGGAGCGGTATGCGCTCATGGAGCGGTTCGTCGATGAATTCATGCGCGACAACTCCGTCACGGAGAGCGACGGGGCCGACAACACGACCCTCGCGTGGCTCGAGTTCCTCCGGGAGAACGGTGTCGAGCCGGCCTATGCCGTGGGGTCGATCGCCGAGGTGCTGGCCGACGTGAACGACCGCGTGAGCGGCCAGACGCAGCAGCTCTCGAACAGTGTCGGCTGGTCGAAGGACCTGATCGAGATGCGGCTCGCGCAGGACAGCCTGCGCGACCGGATCGGTGCGCAGCTCGATTCGCTCGACCGCAATTTCCGCCGCATGGTGGCCGTCGCCGAGCACCTGCCCGAGATTTCGGACCGCGTGCTGGAGGAGCTCAACGAACAGGCGACGCAGTTGCTCTGGACGATGGACGTCTCGGTGGACAATGCCTTCTCGGGCTTCGACCGGCAGCGGATGGAGTTGCAGTCGTATGTCTCGCGCGAGCGCGAGGCGCTCGTGGAGCAGCTTCGCACCACGGGCGAGGACCTGCTCTCGACGGCCTTCGACGCCGTGCCGGGGCTGGTGGGCCGGGTGCTGCTGTATGTCGTGCTGGCGCTCGCGGTGCTGCTCGGCGGCCCCTTCGCGCTGGGCTTCTGGCTCGGGGGCGTGCGGCAGCGGGCGAAGCTGCGCAAACATCCGGAGGCATGATGCGGCCGGATGTTTGCGCAGCCGGCGAGGAGGTTTTCCGCCGCGAGGCCGATGCGTTCCTGGCCTCCCTGCCCGCTGGATGGCAGGAGCGCTGGCGCCGGGCCGTCCGGCAGGCGGCCGCGGGCGACGGAAGAGCCCTTGCGGAGGTGCGGCGTTCGCGGAACGGAATGCCGCCGCTGCCGGAAGGGGTCCGGGCGGTCCGGATCGCTCCCCGTATGATGCTTTACGTCCCCGCCGCGCCTTCTGCGTCCGTTACCTCCGTTGTTCCCGTCTCTTCCGCCGCGCATGCCGCTTCCGCTTCCGGGCCGCTGCCGCTGCTGGTCTATTTCCACGGCGGCGGCTGGGTGCTGGGAGGAATCGGCAGTTGCGCCCGTTTCTGCGCCGAACTGGCGGCTGCGGGGCATGTGCTGGTGCTGGCCGCGGATTACAGGCTGGCGCCCGAACACCCTTTTCCGCAGGGGTTGGACGACTGCATGCGGGCCGTGGAGACGGCCCTGCGGCGCGCCTCCGAATGGGGCGGTTCGCCGGAGCGGGTCTCCGTCGGGGGCGACAGCTCGGGCGGAAACCTCGCGTTGGCCGTTGCGTTGCGCCGCCGTGCCGAGGGCCTGCCGCCGCTGCGGTCGCTGGTGCTGTTCTACCCCGTGGTGACGGCCCGGGCCGACGGATCGGCCTCGTGGAAGCGTTACGGGCAGGGCGCAGCGCTCGACGGGACGTTGATGGAGACCTTCTCCTTGGCCTATGCATCCGGCCGGGAGGAGTTTCCGCTCGTCTCGCCCGCCGCGGCCTCCGACGCCGAACTGGCCGGGCTGCCGCCGCTGCTGCTCGTGGCGGCCGGGCGGGATATTCTCCGCGACCAGGGGGAGGCCTTCGCGGAGCGGTTGCTGCGGCTGGGCGTGGCGGTTCGGCGCGAGGAGCTGGCTGGAGCGGTCCATCTCTTCGTCACCGTGCCGGGGCAGGAGCGCGCCTTCCGCCGCGCCGTCGCCCTCGCGCGGGAGTTTCTGGCGGGGTGACGGAGCGGAAAATTCCCGTTTCCGGCGGCCGGAATCCGAATTGTTTCTAACTTTGCGGTGCAAAGCATAAATCGAAATGGCAAGAAAGAAAGCGAATTACCCCCTGATCGAGGGGCTCGAGATAACGACGCTCGCCGCCGAAGGCAAGGCGATGGGGCGTTGGCAGGACGTGGTGGTCTTCGTGCCGATGACCGTGCCGGGCGACGTCGTGGACGTGCAGATCCGGTCGAAACGCCGCCGCTACATGGAAGGTTTCGTCGTGCGTTACGTGAAGCGGTCGCCGCTGCGCGAGGAGCCCTTCTGCGAGCATTTCGGCGTCTGCGGCGGTTGCAAGTGGCAGAACCTGCCCTACGGGGAGCAGCTGCGCTTCAAGACCGAACAGGTCCGCGACCAGCTGACGCGCATCGGCAGGATCGCGCTGCCCGAAATCGCGCCGTGTCTGGGCTCGGCCCGCACGCAGTTCTACCGCAACAAACTCGAATTCACCTTCGCCGACCGCCGCTGGCTCACGCGCGAGGAGATCGGGGTGGGCGGCGAGATCGGCGCCGCGCCCGCCGCGGGATTCCACATCCCGGGCATGTTCGACAAGGTGCTCGATATCCGCCGCTGCTGGTTGCAGCCCGATCCGTCGAATCCGATTCGGCTGGAAACCAAACGGTTCTGCATGGAACACGGCTATACGTTCCACAATGCCCGCACGCATACGGGCCTCATGCGCAACATGATCGTGCGCACGGCCTCGACGGGCGAGGTGATGGTCGTCGTGGTCTTCGGCGCCGACGACCGTCCGCGGATCGGGGCCCTCATGGAGCACCTCGCCGCTTCCTTCCCGCAGATCACCTCGCTCTTCTACGTGGTCAATACGAAGCTCAACGACTCGGTGGGCGACCTCGACCCGGTGCTCTGGTGCGGTAAGGATCATATCGTGGAACGGATGGAGGGGCTGCAATTCAAGGTGGGCCCCAAGTCCTTCTACCAGACCAATTCGGAGCAGGCCTACGAACTCTACAAGGTGGCGCGCGACTTCGCGGCGCTCGGGCCCGGCGACGTGCTCTACGACCTCTACACGGGCACGGGGACCATCGCGAACTTCTGCGCCGCGCACTGCCGCAAGGTCGTGGGCGTGGAGTACGTGCCCGAAGCGATCGCCGACGCGCGGATCAATTCCGAGGTGAACGGCATCGCCAATACGGTCTTCTACGCCGGGGACATGAAGGCGGTGCTCGACGACGGCTTCATCGCGGCGAACGGCCGCCCCGACGTCGTCATCCTCGACCCGCCGCGGGCGGGCGTGGACGAACCGGTCATCGAAGTCATCCTGCGCGCCGCGCCGCAGCGTATCGTCTATGTGAGCTGCAATCCCGCCACGCAGGCGCGCGACCTGGCGCTCATGGACGGCGCCTACCGCGTCGAGGCGGTGCAGCCGGTCGATATGTTCCCCCATACGCACCACGTGGAGAATGTCGTCAAACTCGTGCGGCGCTGACCGCCGGGGCGAAACGGCCGGATCGGCGGGTGAAACGACCCGCCGCGGATGCAGTATCCTTCCGGTTCCGGCGTTTTATTTGCAAAGGAATTTTCCGAAAACCTAAAAGACGAAAAGTTATGAAACGATTGATCGTATTGGCGGCGGCCGCCCTGATGGCGTTCCCCGCGATGGCGCAGATGCAGGAGGCGTACCCCAGCTATATCCAGGTGAACGGCCGGGCCGAGAAGGAGATCACTCCCGATGAGTTCTACCTTCAGGTGGTCATCAACGAGCGCGACTCGAAGGGCCGGATTTCGGTCGAGAGCCAGCAGCGCGACATGATCGCCGCGCTCAGGAAGCTGGGCGTCGATGTCGAGAAGCAGCTCAAGGTGGCCAACCTCTCGAGCGAATTCTTCAAGAAGAACACCTCGGTGGCCACGGCCAAGTACCAGTTGCAGTTGGGCTCCGCGGCCGAGGTGGCGAAAGTCTGGCAGGCGCTCGACGCCCTGGGGATTTCGAACGTCTCGATTCTGAAGGTCTCGCATTCGAAACTGGAGGCCTACAAGCAGGAGGTACGGCTCGCGGCGATGCGCAACGCGCGGCAGAGCGCCTGCGAAATGGCCGAAGCCATCGGGCAGAGCATCGGCAAATGCTTCTATATCTACGATTCGAACAACAACGTGATGCCGACCTATTACGACAACATGATCGTCATGCGCAGCGCCAAGGCCTTCGGGGCCGCGGCCGGTGAGGCCGCTTCGGCCGACGAGCCGCTCGACTTCAAGACCATCAGGCTCGAATACGGCGTGCAGGCGAAGTTCGTTCTCGAATAACCGGGTCTCCGGGCCCGTGCCGGATGGAGAGGACGCCCGCAAGGCGTCCTCTTTCCGGTTCCGGACGGAGAAAAACGGACCGAAATTCGGAAAACCCGAATATTCGCACTATCTTTGCTTGCTTCGCCCCGTTAAAACCCGTTAAAACAGGAGAGTTATGGAAAAGCGATTCAGTTTCGACTACGAACACTATGCGGCGCTCGCGGAGCTTCCCGAAGCCGACCGCAGGCTGGTCGCCGAGGCCGAACGGGCCACGGCCAACGCCCATGCGCCCTACTCGAAATTCCGCGTGGGAGCCGCCGCGCGCCTGCGCAGCGGCAGGATTCTCTGCGGCAGCAATTTCGAAAGCGAGGTCTATCCCGCGGGACTCTGCGCCGAACGTTCGCTGCTCTTCTACGCCCAGGCCAACTACCCCGACGATCCGGTCGAGACGCTGGCCATCGCGTCGGACCCCTCGGCGCGGGAGTGCTATCCCTGCGGGCAGTGCCGACAGGTGATGGTCGATGTCGAGCGGCGGCAGGGCGTGCCCATGCGTGTGGTGATGAGCGGCGGCGGGTCGGCTTCGGCGGTCGATTCGGCCGCGAGGCTGCTGCCTTTCGCCTTCGTCCTCTGATACGGTTCATCCCGGGGGCGCGGCCGGCCGCGCCTCCGCCTCTTGATTCCTGCCTATGTTTGACCCGAACGATATTCTCTACGAAGACAACCACCTGCTGGTGGTCAATAAGCATGCGGGCGATCTGGTGCAGCCCGACCCCTCGGGCGAAAGCGCCCTCGAAGACCAGATCAAGGCGTTCATCAAGCGCCGCGACGCGAAGCCCGGCGCGGTGTTCCTCGGCGTGGTGCACCGCATCGACCGCCCCGTGAGCGGCGCGGTGCTCTTCGCCAAGACCTCGAAGGCCCTCGTGCGGCTCAACGAGATGATCCGCGAAGGGCGCATCCGCAAGACCTACTGGGCGCTGACCGAACGCACGCCCGATCCCGAGAGCGGCGAGTTGCTCCACTACATCCTGCGCGACGGGCGGACCAACCGTTCGCGGGCCTTCGACGCTCCGAAGGGCGACGCCAAACAGGCGCGCCTGCGCTATGCGACGCTCGGCGCCGGCACGCGCTACACGCTCGTCGAGGTCGAGCTCATCACGGGCCGCCACCACCAGATCCGGGCGCAGTTGTCGAAGATCGGCTGCCCGATCCGCGGCGATCTGAAGTACGGCGCGAAGCGGTCGCTGCCCGGCGGCGGCATTTCGCTCCATTCGCGCCGCGTGGAGTTCGAACACCCCGTGCGCCGCAGCCCGGTGTCGGTCACGGCCCCCGTGCCGGCCGGGGACAACCTCTGGGCCCATTTCGAAAATCCGTGACGCCATGCGACTGCTCATTCAACGCGTGAAGGGAGCCTCCGTCGAAATCGGGGGCGCTGCCTGGTCCCGGATCGGGGCCGGACTGCTGGTCTTCGTCGGCGTGGGGCCCGACGACGGCGGGGAGGACGTGGAGTGGCTGGCGGGCAAGCTCGTGCGGCTGCGTATCTTCGACGACGAGGCGGGGGTGATGAACCGCGACGTCGTGCAGGCCGGGGGCGAGGTGCTCGTGGTGAGCCAGTTCACCCTGCTGGCCTCGACCCGCAAGGGCAACCGCCCGAGTTACGTCCGGGCCGCTCCCGAGCCGGTGTCGCGCCCGCTTTACGAACGTTTCGCGGCCCGTGTGGCCGAGCTGTCGGGGCGCCCCGTGGCTACGGGCCGCTTCGGGGCCGACATGCAGGTCGCGCTGGTGAACGACGGGCCCGTCACGATCTGGATGGACTCCAAAAACCGGGAGTAGTGGCGCAGCGGACGATCTACCCGTGGGGCGATACGCGGCGGTTCAACTCCTATGCGGGCTATTTCCGCCGGCTGTTCGGCGGCCGGGTGCAGAAACTCTCGGTCGATGCGGGTTTCACGTGCCCCAACCGCGACGGCACGGTGGGGCGGGGCGGCTGCACGTTCTGCGACAACGGGGCCTTCACGCCTTCCTACTGCGGCGGCGGGAAGAGCGTCGCGCGGCAGATCGCCGAGGGGATCGACTTCCACCGCAACCGCTACCGCACGGCGCAGCGCTACCTGGTCTATTTCCAGTCCTATTCCAATACCTACGCGCCGCCCGGACGGCTCCGCGCGCTCTACGGCGAGGCGCTCGCGCACCCCGACGTGGCGGGCATCGTCGTCGGCACGCGCCCCGACTGCATGGACGGGGCGACGCTCGACCTGCTGTGCGACATCGCGCGCGACCGTTACGTGGCCGTGGAGTACGGCATCGAGTCCACCTCGGACCGGACGCTGCGGGCCGTGAACCGCGGCCACGATTTCGACTGCGCCCGCCGGGCCGTCGAGCGGACCGCGGCGCGGGGGCTTCCCGTCGGCGCGCATTTCATCCTCGGATTTCCGGGCGAGACGGACGAGCAGCTCGTCGGACAGACCGAACGGATCAATGCCCTGCCGCTGACGACCGTGAAGTTCCACCAGTTGCAGGTCTTCCGGGGGACGCCGATGGCCGCCGAGTACGACGCCGACCCCGCGCGGTTCCGTTTCTGGGAGATCGGCGAGTACCTCGATCTGATCGTCGAAATCCTCCGCCGCCTGCGGCCCGATCTGGTCGTCGAGCGCTTCGCTTCGGAGGCTCCGCCGCGCTACCATTACGGCCGCAACTGGGGGCTGGTGCGCAACGAGCAACTGTGGGCGATGCTCGAAAAAAGATTGGAGGAGCGGAACGCCTATCAAGGCGAAATTTTTATACCTTTGTGGCATAATCGTTAAATTGCGCGTCGGCTATGAAAACGCTTACTATGGAGACCGTTCTGAAGAGCGTCAAGGAGTATTTCCTGATGACCGTGGGCATGATGCTCTATTCGTTCGGCTGGATCGGCTGCATCCTGCCCGTCAAGGGAACGGGCGGCGGTGCGGCGGGCCTTTCGCTCGTGGTGTGCAGCGCGCTCGGGCAGATCGGCGTGGACATCCAGATCGGTACGATGGTCTTCGTGCTGAACGCCATCCTGCTGCTCGTGGCGGGCTTCATCGTGGGGTGGAACTTCGGCGTGAAGACGATCTTCTGCGTGGTGGTCATTTCGCTGGGCATGAATTTCTGGCAGGACGTGCTGCCCGAGGGGGATTTCCTTCATCTGGAACGCATTCTGGCCGTCATCCTGGGCGGCATCCTGGCCGGCATCGGCATCGCCATGTGCTTCGCGCAGGGCGGCTCGACGGGCGGCACGGACATCGTGGCCATGATTATCAACAGGTACCGCACGATCAGCTACGGCAAGATTCTCATCTTCTCGGACTTCATCATCATCGGGTCGTCGCTGCTGGTGGGCTTCAACATCGACACGGTGATCTACGGTTACGTCATGACCGCCGTCGTGGGCTATACGGTCGATATGATCATGGCCGGCAACCAGCAGTCGAGCCAGGTGCTCATCGTGACGCACGACTACGAGAAGATGGCCGACGCCATCGTGCAGAACATCCACCGCGGCGTGACGCTGCTCGATTCGCAGGGGTGGTACACCAAGGAGCGGTCGAAAGTGGTGATGGTCGTCTGCCGCAAGCGCGAGACGGCCACGATCCTCAAGTTCGTCAAGACCATCGACCCCAACGCCTTCATGTCCGTCGGTTCGGTCATGGGCGTCTACGGCAAGGGATTCCAGGCCATCAGCAAACCCTGATGCTCCGCTATGCCGACATAGTTCTTCCGCTGGCGCAGCCCGCCTACACGTTCGCCCTGCCGGAAGGCGTGACCGTCGCCGGGGGCGAGGCCGTGGCGGTGCAGTTCGGCCGCAGAAGGATCTATACGGGGATCGTGTGGCGGGTGCATGACCGCCGTCCCGATTTCAGGACCGTCAAGTCCGTCTCCCGCGTGCTCTACGGCGGCATGCGGCTGCTCTCGCCGGAGCAGATGGCCCTGTGGGAGTGGATCGCCTCGTACTACATGTGCTCCCTGGGGGAGGTGATGCGCGTGGCGCTGCCCGCCCTGATGAAGCCCTCGGGCGACACGGAGGAGGAGTTCTCCGACGACGAGTTCCGTCCCCGTACCGAGTGTTACGTGTCGCTGGCCGCGGAACTCCGTGACGAGGGCCGTTTTCACGAAATCTGCGAGAAAATCGAACGGCGCGCCCCGAAACAGTACGAAGCGCTGCTCGAACTGGCCGCGGCCGGCGATGAGACGCGCATTGCGACGGGCGAGGTGGCCCGCCGTCTGCTCCGGGCCGATCATGCCGTGCTGGACGCCCTCCGGCGCAAGAAATACGTCGTCTGCACCCGGCGCGAACGTTCGGTCGAGCGCGGCGGCGCGGTCTTCCGCCTTCCGGAGTTGACGGCGCACCAGCAGACGGCGCTGGAATCCCTGCGCGGACAGTTCGCCGCCGGAAAGACCACGGCCCTGCTGCAGGGCGTCACCGGGTCGGGCAAGACCGAAATCTACATCCACCTGATCGCCGAGGTGCTGGCGCGGGGCGGCGACGTGCTGCTGCTGGTTCCCGAGATCGCCCTCACGGCGCAGCTCATCGAGCGCATGGAGCGCATCTTCGGCAGCCGCGTCACCCCCTATCATTCGAAACTCACGCCCCGCCGCCGCACGGAGACCTTCCTGCAGCTCGGCCGCTCCGAGGGGGGCGAGTTCGTCGTCGGGGCGCGTTCGGCGATCTTTCTGCCGCTCAAACGGTTGCAGCTCGTCGTCGTGGACGAGGAGCACGACGCCAGCTACAAGCAGTCCGATCCCGCGCCGCGCTACAACGCCCGCGACTGCGCCGTGGTGACGGCCCGCCTGTTCGGAGGCCGCACGCTGCTCGGAAGCGCTACGCCCTCGCTCGAGACGTGGTTCAACGCCCGGAGCGGGAAGTACGGCCGCGCCGTGCTGGGGGAGCGTTACGGCGGCGCCCGGCCGCCCGAAGTGCTGATTTCGGACACGCTGCGCGCCGCGCGCCGCGGCGAGCGGCACGCCCATTTCAACAAGCTGCTGCTGGATCGTATCGGCGAGACGCTCGCCCGGGGCGGGCAGGCGATGCTGTTCCAGAACCGCCGCGGCTTTTCGCCCTATGTCGAATGCACGGAGTGCGGCTGGACGGCGCGCTGTCCCCACTGCAACGTGACGCTGACCTACCACAAGGGCGGCGAAAAGCTCGTCTGCCACTATTGCGGTCATACGGAGGGGGTTCCGGCGAAATGCCCGTCGTGCCGCGTGACGGATGTCGTGCCGGTGGGTTTCGGCACGGAGAAGATCGAGGAGGAGGTGGCCCGGATCTTTCCCGGAGCCCGCGTCGCGCGGCTGGACCGCGACAGCGTGACCTCCGAGCGGGCCTTCAACGCCATCGTCGCCGACTTCGCGGCCCGCAGGACCGATATTCTGGTCGGCACGCAGATGATAACCAAGGGTTTCGATTTCGAGGGGGTTTCGCTGGTGGGGATTCTCAACGCCGACAACCTGCTCAACAATCCCGACTTCCGGGCTGCCGAGCGGGCCTTCCAGTTGATGACGCAGGTGGCGGGCCGGGCCGGGCGGCGTTCCGAGCCGGGCGAGGTGGTGATCCAGACCTCCGAGCCGGGGCATCCCGTCATCCGACAGGTCGCCTCCGGCGATTACGAGGCGATGGCCCTCGCGCAGCTCGCCGAGCGCGAAGCTTTCTTCTATCCGCCCTATGCCCGGCTGACGGCCCTCACGCTCCGCCACCGCGACCCCATGCTGCTGCGGCGGGGCGTGCTGGAACTGGCCGCCCGGCTGCGCGCGCGCTTCGGCCGTCGCGTGCTGGGGCCGATGGCCCCGCCCGTGGACCGCATCCGCGGCGAATACCTCGTGGGGCTGCTGCTCAAGGTCGAGAGCGGCGCTTCGTCGGCCCGTGCGCGGGAGATCCTCGCGGAGGAGTTGAAGTCGTTCTCCCGGCAGGCCGAATACAAATCCGTTACCGTCGTCGTCAATGTCGATCCTCAGTGAATTGTTCGGCGATGCGGCGTCGCTGCTCTTTCCGCGGCGGTGCGCCGTCTGCGGGGAGCCTCTCGCCCGCGGGGAGCGCACGGTCTGCACGCTGTGCCGCGCGACGGCGCCGCTGACGGGCTACTGGCGCGAGGCCGATAACCCGGTGTTCCGCAAGTGCTGGGGACTGGTCCCCGTGGAGCGGGCCTCGGGTTTCCTCTTTTTCGTCCGCGGCAGCGGGTGGCGGCGGCTGATCCATGCCTTCAAGTACCGCGGGGCATGGCGCGCGGCCCGCGAGATGGGCGCCTGGTACGGCCGCTGCCTGAAGGAGAGCGGGCTGTACGACGACGTGGAGGCGGTCGTGCCTCTTCCGCTGCACCCCTTCAAGCGCTGCCGGAGAGGATACAACCAGTCGGAATACATCGCCGAGGGGATCGCCGGGCAGTTGGGCGTGGAGGTGGATCGCCGGAGCGTCGGCCGGAAGCGCAATACGGCCAGCCAGGCCCTCAAGTCCCGCCGCGAGCGGGCCGCGAACGTCGAAGGGGCCTTTGCCGTCCGCCGTCCCGAGCGGCTGGCCGGGCGGCACGTGCTGCTGGTGGACGACGTGATGACCACGGGCAGCACGCTCCTGTCGTGCGCGGCCGAGATGCTGCGCGCCGCGCCCGGCTGCCGCGTCAGCATCGCGGCCCTGGCCGTCTCGCGCCGCGAGCTGGGAGTGAAGGAGTAGCGGTCCGCGGCGGGGCGAAACGGACCTTTTTTTGAAAAAGAATAGGATAAAATGAAGATTTGAGCAGAATTGAGCATTTCAACTGACTGTCAGTAGGTTTGGGCATAGGTTGGCACAAGGTGGCACAGATGGGGAAGACAGGCTTTGGGAAGAATATGGAAACAGATGCACTTCCAAATCATTACCCGATATCGGATGCACTTTTAATACTAACGGTCTATATTTCTGCGTTCTGCGTAGGTTTACATTCTGCCCTTACAACTCCCATAAACTAATTTTGCACCAAACAAAAAGTAAGGATTATGAGGAGTACATTCAAGACCGTGTTCTACGTGAACGCAAGCAAAGAGAAGAACGGAGTTGTCCCCATCATGGGACGTGTGACCATCAACGGGACTATCGCACAGTTCAGTTGCAAGCAGACCATCCCAAAAGCACTTTGGGATGCAAAGGGAAACCGCGCCAAAGGCAAGAGCAAGGAGGCACAGGCGGTAAACTTCGCGTTGGACAACATCAAAGCACAAATAGTGAAGCACTATCAGCGTCTTTCCGACCGTGAAGCCTGTGTGACCGCTGAAATGGTACGTAACGCTTATCAGGGCATAGGCACAGAATATGAGACCTTGTTACGTGCCTTTGACAAGGAGAACGCGGCTTTTGCCAAACGTGTGGGTAAAGACCGCTCCAAGCGCACATATCTGAAATACCTGACTGTCCGCAAGTATGTAGCCGAGTTTATCAGAAAGCAATATAAACGTGCCGACATAACGATGAACGAACTTACGGAGGACTTCATCCGCGACTATTGCCTGTACCTGCGCAACGAGGCAGGGCTTGCGCAATCTTCCGTGTGGATATACTCCATACCATTGAAACATATCGTCACCACGGCTCACTACAACGGAAAGATACCAAGAAACCCGTTTGCAATGTACCACGTTGACCCCGACCATAAGGAGCGCGGCTTTCTGACGGAGGAGGAACTTCAGGCATTGGGCGCAATCAAACTGAAAAATCCAAACTTCGCGCTGGCAAGGGACTTGTTCCTGTTCGGATGCTGGACGGGCATATCGTTCATAGACATCAAGAACCTCACGACTGACAATATCGTGGAAATGAACGGTGCGCGGTGGATTGTGTCGAAACGGCAAAAGACAGGTGTCCCGTTCCAAGTCAAGCTGATGGACATTCCGATGCAGATAATCAAGCGTTACGAGCCGTTCCGAAAAGACAAGAGGCTATTTAACATAGGCTCACTTGACATGGTAAACAAACGCATAAAGAACATAGCGAAGAAGTGCGGTATCGAGAAGCCGGTTTCCTTTCACCTCAGCCGCCACAGCTTCGCTGTCATGGCATTGAACTACGGTATGCCGATAGAAAGCGTGAGCAAGATACTCGGACATACGGACATCAAGACCACGCAGATTTATGCCAAGGTAACGAACACGAAACTAAACAGCGACATTTCCGCCTTTGAGAACAAAATAAGCGGACGTTTCGACATATAACCGCTTGATTATGGAACGGGGCATTATTACGATGAATGAGTACGGTAGAGTGACTATACCCACTTCTACAAATGTATGGATGACAGAGGCAGAGCTGTCCTCATTGTTGGGTACAATCGCCCCAACACTCCGTGCCGCCATCCGAGCCGTATATAAGAGTGGAGTGCTGAAACGACATGAGGCAGAACGGTATATCCGTTTGCCCGACGGCTACGGCATGGAAGTGTACGCCCTGCCTATGGTCGTGGCAATTGCATTCCGCATCAATACCCCATGCGCGGGAAGGGTACGCAAAGCCCTGTTGGAAAGGTTGTACGGGCAAAAAGAAAGACAAGTCCTGTGGGTGTCAATGAACAGACCGGTGTGCGAGTGTTAGAACGTGGGTACGTACATACGCCAACCGCCCGAAGAAGCGACAACACCATGCTTCTTCGGGCTTTCTTTTTCTTCCCAGCCTATTTCCCTTATGCGATTTTCTGCATTTTCTCGTCTGTCGGTTACGATTGCGCCGTTCCGCTTCGTTTTGCGTATCAGTGTTTTATGCGTTGCATCATAACTTTGCACCCGATTGTTTAACCCGTTGCCGACACTGTTGTCGGCGACACAAAACCAAGCAAAGCCTATGGCAGAACAAGACGAATTCATCCGCGTGGGGACAACCCTCTACAAGATTGTTGACCAGCCACTGATTGACGGAGGCTGTGTGAAGAAACGCATCGCATGGAACTCCGAGACCTTGCGGCAGGACTACGGCAAAGACCGCATGGCTACCGTGCCAAAGTATGACGGTTTCTGTACCGTGCCCGACCATGTGGGCTACAAACCCGTTGTCGGAAAGTTCCTCAACCTCTATGAACCGATAGGACACCGACCACAGGAGGGCGGCTTCCCCAGCATCCGCTCGTTAGTGGAGCATATCTTCGGAGAGCAATACGAGTTGGGCATGGACTACCTGCAACTGCTCTACCTGCAACCTGTCCAGAAGCTGCCTATCCTGTTGTTGGTGTCCGAAGAACGCAACACGGGCAAAAGCACGTTCCTCAACTTCCTGAAAGCCATCTTCCAAGACAACGTTACGTTCAACACCAACGAGGACTTCCGCAGCCAGTTCAATTCCGACTGGGCAGGGAAACTGCTCATCATGGTGGACGAAGTACTGCTCAACCGCAGGGAGGACAGCGAACGTCTGAAGAACCTCAGCACCACACTTTCCTACAAGGTGGAAGCGAAAGGCAAAGACCGTAACGAAATCGGTTTCTTCGCCAAGTTCGTGCTGTGTTCCAACAATGAACATTTGCCCGTCATCATAGACGCAGGCGAGACACGCTATTGGGTACGCAAGATAGAGCGGTTGCAGTGTGACGACACCGACTTCCTGCAAAAGTTGAAAGATGAAATCCCGGCTTTCCTGTATCACTTGCAGCACAGGACGATGGCAACGAAAAAAGAAAGCCGCATGTGGTTTTCACCGAAGCAAATAGAAACGGAAGCCTTACGGAAGATTATCCGCAGCAACCGCAACCGTCTGGAAATAGAAATGGCGGACTTGCTGCTCGACATCATGGCGAAGATGGAGGTGGAAACAGTGTCATTCTGTCTGAACGACATCATCCCCCTGCTATTATGCTCGCAGGTCAAGGCGGAGAAGCCGCAGGTGCGGAAAGTGGTGCAGGAATGCTGGAAGCTGTCCCCTGCACCCAACGGACTTACCTATACTACCTACGTGTATGGCGGCGAGGGACGCTATCAGCCACGCAAGGGAGTGGGTAGGTATTACACCGTGACCAAAGGACTGCTGGAAAGCCTGTGATATTCTGTTGAATTGTTGAATATATATAATAGAATGTTGATATATAGCAATATACAGGCTCAACAGAATGCCAACAATACCCAACGGATGATGATGAGGGAACGCTGCAACATCCTATACTGCCCTCACTTCTTCTTTTCGTTGCCGTTTGTTGGGCATCATGCGTTTGTTGAGGACAAGTTGAGCGCGTATCAAACAATATACCAATGTATTATGTGTCATATTCAACACTTCAACGCTTTTACACCCGTCAACAAGTCCGTGGGGAAAACGGCTGGATGCCCCCAGCAGGTATTACGTATGCCGACATGCCATCATGCCGACAAGTAGGCATGGCAACATGACGGCACGAAACTATGGTGACATACCGACATGGCGGCATGACATGCCATCCCAAGCTGGCGAAAGAGGAAAGACATCCGGCGACCACCGACAGCGCAGCGGATTTTGAGGAACGGAAAAGCCATAGCTCATTAGGGCGTTTTCTTCACGCACCGCTGCGCTAATGCTAAAAACGCCCCAATGAGCCGAAGGGGTTACCCCCTCTGGACACCCCCGTTTTCATGCGGCACGACCGCAACGGACGGGAATGAACAAACAAGTTTGTAGAACCTATAAAAATAAAAGACAAAAATGGGATACATAAGCATCCAATTCAACAAGGCGAAAGGCTCGGCGGACACGGGCGCGTCCGACCACATCGAACGCAAGACCGTCCCCAAGAACGCCGACCCTACACGCACCTGCCTCAACCGTGAGCTGGTGGACTTCCCCGATGGCGTGACAGACCGCACCGGAGCAATCAACCACCGCATCCGCACGGCAGGCATCAAGAGGAAGATAACGCCCGACCAAGTGAGGGCAATCCGCATCGTGCTTTCAGGCACGCATGAGGACATCATGAAAGTGAAGGACGAGGGCAGACTGAACGAATGGTGTGTCGACAACCTGCAATGGCTGCACCGCACTTTCGGACGGGAGAACACCGTTTCGGCAGTCCTGCACATGGACGAGCATACGCCGCACATCCACGCTACGGTCGTACCGATTGTAACGGGCGAGCGCAGGAAAGCGAAAAAGAAGCAACAGGCAGAGGGCAAGCGCACCTACCGCAAGAGAACAGATGCCATTCGCCTGTGCGCCGATGACGTGCTGACACGTGAGAAGCTGTCAGCCTATCACGACAGCTACGCCGAAGCAATGGCGAAATACGGCTTGCAGCGTGGCATCCGTGGCTCGGAGGCACGGCATACCACCACCGCCCAATACTACCGTGACTTGAAGCGGCAGGCAGGAGAACTGGAAGAGGACGTGCGGCAGTTGCAGGCGGAACGGCAACAGGAGGAACAGATACTTGACGAGGTTAAGAAAGAAATCAAGTCGGAGAGGCTGGAAGTCGCCAAGACCGAGGCGAAAGCCGCACTCGTGGCAAAGGTCGGTTCTCTTTTGGGTGGCGGAAAGTTGAAAGCGGAAAGGGAAGGGTTTCAACAACGCATAGCAGAACTTGAAAATAAAAATGCAAGATTAGAGCAATATATCAAGCAGATGGAACGTGAACACCAAGCCCAATGCATCAAGTTCAGTGAGTATATAGACAAGGTAAAACGATACTTCCCTCATGTGGATAAATTGTTGCCCTTGATAGACTTCTGCCGTAATACGCTGCACTTCTCCGAACAGATTATCCAAGAATTGTGCAAGTTGAAGAAAGTGAAGTTGAAAGGTGATTTTTATTCACCCGAATTTAACCGTAAATTCCATGCAGAAGGTGCGGCTTTCTCGTTTGAAGAAGATAAAAGCAGAACTGGACATTTCCGAATATGCGTGAATGATATTCCGCTTGTGCAATGGTTCCGGCAGAAGGCGCATGAATGGAGAAACGGTTTGGGGATTACTACCCAAAAGCAAAGTAATGGGATGAAAATTTAATGCACGCGCATAAATCCCGCTCAAACAGTCTCAAAAAGTAAAGAAAATCATTCAATGAAAGGAATTTATCAAGGATTTTAGCTACTTTTGCAATTGGATTGGGGAAGCCCTTTCCGAGACATAGAAAAAGAAGAAGCGTTATGCTTATCTTGTAGAACGGAAACCTGAGAAATTTCTGAATTGTGTACAAGGGTAGCATAGTGGTTCTCACGCTATAGCGTGGGCTGCTATTACTACATCTGTACACAGGGTTTTCTCAGGACCTCCGAACTAAGACGTAGCATCGCAGTGCCACGCTTCGTGTTTTGGATAAGTGTCAATAATTATCATTAAAATAGTGAACATTATGAAGAATGTTATTACCTTACTATCCTGTGCAATTGCATTAGTTATGACTTCTTGCACACTCTCTAACGAGGAAAAAGCTGAGAAGTTGGTTAAAGAGACGCTTAAAGACTATCTCTATCACCCAGATTCTTATGAACCAATATCAACAAAAGTTGATAGTATGTTCATTGATGTAACTACTATTGAACCTATTATGAAAATTAGTGAGGACATCAAAGATTTGATGTCTAAAATAAACAGATGTAAAATGAAAGTCGAATCCGCAGAATCTTCTATGGATATTTTTGCTCCTAATGGATATTCTTCTCAATACTCTCGTGGAGAATATGCGCGGGCAAAAAAAGAGAAAGAAGAAGCCAAATCTGATTTGGATAAATATACCAAGAAACTTTCAGAACAACTTGTTTCTCTAAAAGAAAATGTTGCAAAATATCACAAAGGTGAATTTACAGGTTGGGCGGTAAGTCATAGATTTAGGAGTCTTAATGGCGCAGGCTCAATGACCATTCCGGGAGAAATGATTTTCTTTTGCGATAAAGAGTTTACAACTTGTGGTGGTTATGAAGTTGATAAGTTTGAGAACTTTGCAAAAATCTTGAAAGCTGTAGATGAAGCAACTTCTGATGAAGATATAATAGATTATTTTAGGGAGGATAGCTTTTTACTGTAACTCCCGTCTTTTAATAGAATAGAAAGTTAGCGTGCCTTCATGGCACGTTAACCTTTTATACAATGTAAACTTTATCAACGGCAAATCTTTCTTTTAGTATGCAGGCATTGTTTATTGGGGTAATTTGTATTATAACTATTTCAATTTGTTATATAGCTATAACAAGAACACGCCTAAAAAATAAGTCCAAGGAACTTTCTGAAAAGTTAAACCACATATCTTCTTATAGCAATAAATCCAATTATGAGCAAGCAAGAGAAAGATTGTCGGCATTAAACAACGGAGCATTTATTGATATTCCGTCCGACCTTAATAGCACTTTTTCAGGGAAGATAATATCTGCAACGCAAGAAAAAGATTTTGTCAATCATTATAAGCCGCATTTTCAAGAAGCATATTCACTTGTTAAGAAACTTGAAGCCTTTAATATCACTCCATCTGAAACCATATTCAAATTTATCAGTGACTTTGGGGCTATCAATAGACTTGTAAAACAACATAATGAGGGAATCATTACATTTCTACTTGACACGCATAAAGAGTTTTTCGACCATTGCCTAAAATATCCGTTAGACAAGCAACAAAGACGCTCAATCGTTTCAGAAGAAGAAAATTGTTTAGTAGTCAGTAGTGCAGGGAGTGGAAAGACTTCATCCATCGTAGGGAAAGTAAAGTATTTGACTGAAATAAAGAAAATCAACCCTCAAAATATTCTCCTTATCAGCTACACAAACAAGGCTGCCGCTGAATTAACAGAAAGAATGGGTATTGCTGGTTTGCGAGGGTACACTTTTCACAAACTTGCCCTTGACATTATCGGACAGACAACAGGACAAAAGCCATCAATATATGAAAATACGGACGCGCTCTTCGTGAAAATCTACCATGAATTATTGAACGACAAGAAATTCAAGAAAAGCGTAATAGAATACTTCATTGATTATCAAACGCCCGAAAAGGAGTGGGAAAAGCGGAAGAATGAGCGTAGGCAACAACTTTCAGAGCAAAAAGAGGTGCGTTTGAAAGCAACGTTTCCCGATATGGATGGAAAAACTGTTTATGTACGGAGTGAACAAGAGCAGAAAATATGCTTTGCGCTATCTTCCCTTAGCGTAAAATTCAGATATGAAGAGCCATACGAGCATCCATTGGTAGACGAGATGCACTCTCAATACAAACCGGATTTTTCCATTTATTTTGAACAAGGTGGAGAAACAAAGCGAATATATTTAGAGCATTTTGGAGTGGACGAGCATGGGCTTGTTCCTATATGGTTTGCCAAAGACAGAGGCATTACCTATGAAGAAGCAAACCAAAAGTACAACGATGGCATAACATGGAAAAAAGCGGCACATGAGAAATTCGGCACTAAGCTGTTGACAACTTCAAGTGCAGACTTTCATTATTCCGATATTCGGGAGAAGTTGAAAACCTTATTGGAAAAGGCTGATGTTTCCATCCAAGAGAAAACAGATGCAGAATTATACGATATGGTTCTTCCCCCGAACAGCAAGCATGAGAAGGCTTTTATCCGCCTTGTCGTGACTTTTGTGACATTGATAAAGTCAAGTTGCAAATCTGTAGATGAAGTATTAAGGCAAACTAAAAACGCAGGGGACGAACGCAGTACGTTCATTATCAAAAACATCTTTCAGCCCGTTTATAAACGGTATATTGAAGAATTGGCGAACATCAACCAAATAGATTTTACGGATGCAATTCTGCAAGCTACCGACATTTGTCGTTCCTCCCATCCTGTGAAGTATGATTATATCATTGTGGATGAGTTTCAAGACATATCAGTTGACCGTTACAACTTCTTAAAAGTATTGCGAGAGGGAAATCCACCCGCCAAGTTGTATTGTGTGGGCGATGACTGGCAGTCCATCTATCGTTTTTCGGGGAGCGACATGGCACTTTTCAATCAGTTTTCAGATTACTTCGGCCAGACAGAAATCAATAAGATTGAAACAACATATCGGTTTGGAGAGCCTTTAGTCAGCCTGTCCTCGCAATTTATCCAACGCAACGAAGCCCAAATTAAAAAGAACATCCATCCTTTTAACCCACAAGTTAAAACAGAATTACAGTTTTGCGATTATGAAAGACGAGATTATTGCAATGTTATCGGACAATTGGTCGCGTCAATTCCATTAGACAAATCAGTCTTTTTGTTAGGGAGATATTCCTTTGACGATTATTACCTGTCGTTCATGTATAAATCCGTGAAAGAGGGTAATCGCTTTTTCTATATCATCGGAGACAGGAAAATAGAGTTTCTGACCGTTCATAAATCCAAAGGACTTGAAGCAGACTATGTGATAATTCTTCAATGCAACAAGGACACATACGGGTTTCCCTCACTTGTAAGCGATGACCCTGTGCTTAATTATGTCTTGACAAAAAGCGACCAATATCCATACGGAGAAGAACGCAGGCTGTTTTATGTAGCCATTACCAGAGCTAAAGTAAAGACCTATATACTGTATGACAGACGCTTTCCTTCCGTTTTCGTAGACGAATTCTTGCATCCGGAAAAAATCACGGAAGAAAGTTATGCCAAGCATCCAAACGCCAACAAAAAGTGGACACGCAGTGCGGATAATTTTCTGCTTACCCTTTATCATGAAGGGAAAAGTATAAAATACATAGCCGAGAAAATGGGCAGAAGTCAAACCTCGATAGTAATGCGATTAGGAAAATTGGAAGGGAAACGGCAATAAAATACTGATTGCATTTCATTTGTCGAAAATATATGTTACCTTTGCATAGAGTTGTTTGACAGCAATGTACTGCACATCGCAGAATTTATGACCGTTGCCAAGTCATTACCTCACTTGTGGCAAAAAGTGCGCAAGTTGCTTATTCCTAAATTATTCCTATCTTATAGCTGTATTTTTCGGAAAAACTCCGGGCGCGCCGTTTTGATATGTCCGCCCGAATCGCTACTTTTGACCTTCGAAAGATTCCGATAACTTCATGGCGAAAGATTTTACCCCCTCCTCCCGCAACCGGGAGGCGTTTGCGGCGCTGACCGATACGGCCGGCAACGTCCCTCCCCAGGCCGTCGAGCTGGAGGAGGCCGTGCTGGGCGCGTTGATGCTCGAAAAGGACAGTATCATCGCCGTCCAGGAGTTCATCACGCCCGAAGCCTTCTACACGGAGGAGCACCGGCTGATCTACAAGGCCATCGAGGAGCTGTCGATGGAACTCAAGCCGATCGACCTCTACACGGTGACCGAGCGGCTGAAGGTCAAGAAAGAGCTTAAGAAGGTGGGCGGCGCGTCGTACCTGGCGCAACTGACGCAGAAGGTCGGCTCGGCCGCGAACGTCGAGTTCCACGCCAAGATCATCGCCCAGAAATACGTGCAGCGCGAGCTGATCCGTTCGGCCACCGAAATCCAGAAACGCTCCTACGACGAATCGACCGACGTGACGGACCTGATCGGATTCGCCGAGGGCGAGATATTCAAGGTCGCCGAGGGGCACGTCAAGCGTTCGGTGCAGTCGTCGAAGGACATCCTGGCCCGCGCGCTCATGCAGATCGAGGAGGCGTCGAAAAACACGAGCGCCTTCAACGGCGTGCCGTCGGGCTTCATGGCCCTCGACCGCGTGACGCTCGGCTGGCAGCTGTCGGACCTCATCATCGTCGCCGCGCGTCCGTCGATGGGCAAGACGGCCTTCGTGCTCTCGATGGCCCGCAACATGGCCGTGGACCACGAGCAGGGCGTGGCGTTCTTCTCGCTCGAAATGTCGGCCGTGCAGCTGATGATGCGACTCATCATCGCCGAGACGGGGCTTTCGGGCAACGACGTCAAGTCGGGCCGTCTGACGCCCGAGCAGTGGCGTCATCTCGAATCGGCCACCAAGCCGCTGGGCGCCGCACCGCTCTATATCGACGACACGCCGGCGCTGTCGGTCTTCGAGTTCCGCTCGAAGGCCCGGCGGCTGAAGATTCACAACGACATCAAGATCATCATCATCGACTACCTCCAGCTGATGACCGGCAACCAGGACACGAAGGGCAACCGCGAGCAGGAGGTGGCCTTCATTTCGCGCACGCTCAAGGCCATCGCCAAGGAGCTGAACGTGCCGGTGATCGCCCTCTCGCAGCTGAGCCGCGCCACCGAGATGCGCGGCGGGTCGAAGCGGCCCCAGTTGTCGGACCTCCGCGAGTCGGGGGCCATCGAGCAGGACGCCGACATCGTCGCCTTCATCCACCGTCCCGAGTATTACGGTATCAATCAGGACGAGAACGGAATGCCCACGGCGGGCATGGCCGAGATCATCCTGGCCAAGCACCGCAACGGCGCGGTGTGCGACGTGAACCTGCGCTTCCTCAAGGAGCAGGCGCGCTTCGCCGATCTGGAGGATTCGATGCTGCCGCCCGCGCAGGCGGCCGACGCCCGGCAGGCTTACGACGACTACGCCAGCGGTTCGAACTCCGTGCCGGGGACGGGATTCGGCGGCGCTCCCGGGACCGGATTCGGCGGCGGGCTGGGTTCGGTCGGGAGCTCGGAGTTCGACCTGACGCCCCGCTCGCTCGACGAGGAGGCGCCGTTCTGACGGAAATTTTTAGCGCCGGGCGGGGCGGTCCCGTTCCGGCGCGACAACGCATAAACGATACGGATATGTTCGTTCGCACCTATGCCGGAGCCATTTCCGGAATCGACGCCGTGGCGGTCTCCGTCGAGGTCGATATCACGGGCGGCGGTCTGGGCATGTACCTCGTGGGGCTGCCCGACAATGCCGTGAAGGAGAGCGAACAGCGCATCCGGGCGGCCTTCGGGAACTCCGGGGAGCGCATGTCGGGCCGCAAGGTGGTCGTGAACCTTGCGCCGGCCGACCTGCGCAAGGAGGGTTCGGGCTTCGACCTGCCGATCGCCGTGGGGATTCTCGCGGCGATGGAGCGCGTCGCGGCCGGCGCCGTGGCCGATACGATGTTCGTCGGGGAGCTGTCGCTCGACGGGTCGCTCAAGCCCGTGCGGGGCGTGCTGCCGTTGGCGATTCGTGCCCGCGACGCCGGGCTGCGGCGGATCGTGCTGCCGGCGGACAACGCCGCCGAGGCGGCCGTGGTGGAGGGCGTCGAGGTGCTCGGCGCGGAGTCGCTGCGCGAGGTGATCGACTGCCTGAACGGCGTGACGGAGATCGCGCCGGCCCGTCCCGCAGCGGGGGAGGACGCCGCGTTCCCCGGGACGTGTTACGGCGAGGATTTCGCCGACGTGAAGGGGCAGGGACATGCCAAGCGGGCGCTGGAGATCGCTGCGGCGGGCGGCCACAACGTCATTCTCGTCGGGTCGCCCGGTTCGGGAAAGACGATGCTGGCGCGGCGGCTGCCGACGATCCTGCCGCCGCTCACGCCCGAGGAGGCGCTCGAGACGACCAAGATACACTCCGTGGCGGGAAAGATCGCCGCGGCGGGCGGACTGATGACGCGTCGGCCTTTCCGGGCGCCGCACCACCTCACGTCGCAGGTCGCGCTCATCGGCGGCGGACAGTCGCCCAGTCCGGGCGAGGTGTCGCTGGCCCACAACGGGGTGCTGTTTCTGGACGAGCTGCCCGAGTTCGGGCGCAGCGTGCTCGAGGTGCTCCGGCAGCCGCTTGAGGAGCGGCGGGTCGTCGTCTCGCGGGCGCGGTACAGCGTGGAGTATCCCGCCAACTTCATCCTCGTGGCGGCGATGAACCCCTGTCCGTGCGGGTATTACAACCATCCGGCGCGGGAGTGCGTCTGTTCGCCGGGGACGGTGCACCGTTATATGGGCCGGATTTCGGGCCCGCTCATGGACCGCATCGACCTGCATGTGGAGGTGACGCCCGTGGCGCCCGCCGAACTCGCGGCCGCGGCCCCGGGCGAACCGAGCGCGGCGATCCGCGAACGGGTGGTGCGGGCGCGCGGGATGCAGGCGGAGCGGTTCCGCAACCTGCCGGGCGTGCATACGAACGCGATGATGAACAGCGCGATGCTGGCCGAATACTGCCGTCTCGACGCGGCGTCGGCGGCGTTGCTGGAGCGGGCGATGGAGCGGCTGGCGCTCTCGGCCCGGGCCTACGACCGCATCCGGCGGGTGGCGCGCACGATCGCCGACCTGGCGGGACGCGGGCGGATCGGGGCGTCGGACGTGGCCGAGGCGATCAACTACCGGTCGCTGGACAGGGGCGGCTGGGGACAGTGACGCTCCGTGCGGAACGAAACAGGAAAACGCAGAAGATATGAAACGCATTATACTTTCGGGAGGCGGCACGGGGGGCCATATCTACCCGGCCGTGGCGGTGGCCGAGGCGCTGAAGCGCCGCTTCGGCGAACAGGTCGAACTGTTGTTCGTGGGCGCCGAGGGCAGGATGGAGATGGAGAAGATTCCGGCGCTGGGCTACCGCATCGTGGGGCTTCCGATCGCGGGGTTGCAGCGGCGGATGGACTGGCACAACCTCGCCGTGCCCTTCAAGGTGCTGCGGTCGCTGCGGCAGGCGCGGCGGACGATCCGCACGTTCGGGGCCGACGTCGTGGTGGGCTTCGGAGGCTACGCCAGCGCACCGGTGCTGTGGGCCGCGCAGCGGATGGGCGTGCCGACCGTAATCCAGGAGCAGAACTCCTACGCGGGGGTGACGAACAAGATTCTGGCGCGCGGCGCGCGGCGTATCTGCACGGCCTACGAGGGGATGGAGCGCTTCTTCCCGGCCGACCGGATCGTGCTCACGGGCAATCCCCTGCGGGGCCGTTTCTCGAAGGAGGGAGCCGACCGTTCCGAGGCGCTGAGGCATTACGGCCTGACGGCCGGCCTGCCGACGGTGCTGGTGGTCGGGGGATCGCTCGGCACGCGCTCGCTCAACGAGATGATGAAGGCGTGGATCGTGCAGACCGGCGGCACGGCCCCGGTGCAGGTGATCTGGCAGACGGGCAAGTACTACGAGCGGGAGATGCAGGCCTTTCTGGCGGCGCACCCCGCGGCGCACGTCTGGCAGGGAGCCTTCATCGAGCGCATGGATTACGCCTATGCGGCGGCCGATCTGGTGATTTCGCGCAGCGGCGCGGGGACCGTCTCGGAGCTTTGCCTTGTGGCGAAGCCCGTCGTTTTCGTCCCCTCGCCCAACGTGGCGGAGGACCACCAGACGAAGAACGCCCGGGCGCTGGAGCGCAGGGGGGCGGCCGTGGTGATTCCCGATGCGGAGTGCCGGACGCGGGCCATGCCGCGGGCGCTGGAGCTGCTCGCCGACCGGGAGGCGCTGGCGGAGATGAGCCGCCGTCTGGAGGCGCTGGCCCGTCCCGACGCCGCGGAGCGGATCGTGGACGAGATCGTGCGGGCGATGGCCTGACGGCTGCGGACCCGGGGCGGTACGCCTGTGCGGCGGCCGCGAAGAAGACGAATGCAAACGACAGAGCGAAGTTATGAAGTTCGACAATATCTATTTTCTCGGGATCGGGGGAATCGGCATGAGCGCCCTGGCCCGCTATTTCCTCCGCGAGGGCAAACGGGTGGCGGGCTACGACCGCACGCCGTCCCTGCTGACCGGAGAACTGGAGGCCGAAGGGGCGGCGATCCACTATGAAGACGACGTGCGGCGGATTCCCGGGCCGTTCCGCGATCCGGCGGCCACGATGGTGGTCTATACGCCGGCCGTGCCCGACGACCTGGGCGAGTTCCGCTACTTCCGCGACGGGGGCTTTTCCATCGAGAAGCGGTCGCAGATGCTCGGACACCTCTCCGAAGGGAAATACGTGATGGCGGTGGCGGGGACGCACGGCAAGACGACCACTTCGACGCTCGTGGCGTGGCTCAACCGTGCGCTGACGGGCGGCGGTTCGGCCTTCCTCGGGGGCATTTCGAAGAATTTCGGCGGCAACCTCGTGCTGGGCGACGGACCGCGGCTGGCGGTCGAGGCCGACGAGTTCGACCGTTCGTTCCTGCGGCTGCATCCCGACGTGGCCGTGGTGACCTCGGCCGATGCGGACCACCTCGACATCTACGGGACGCACGAGGCCCTCAAGGAGGCCTTTGCGCAGTTCGTGCGGCAGATCCGGCCGGGCGGCGCGCTGATTCTCAAGCAGGGGGTGGAGATCGTGGCGGACAACCCCGGTATCGCGGTTTACCGCTACTCCTACGACGAGCCGTGCGACTTCTACGCCCGCGGCGTGCGGTTGCTCGAAGGCGGGCACTACCGCTACGACGTGGTCACGCCCTCGGGTGTGATCGAGGGGTGCACGCTGGGCGTTCCGGGATGGGTCAATATCGAAAATTCGGTGGCGGCCGTGGCCACGGTGTGGTGTGCCGCGAAGGCGGAGGGCGCGGAGCCGGACGCCGACGCCCTGCGCGGGGCGCTGGCCTCGTTCTCGGGCGTGAAGCGGCGGTTCGAGTTCTACGTCAATACGCCGAAGCAGGTTTACATGGACGACTATGCGCACCACCCGCGCGAACTGGCGGCGACGCTCGCCTCCGTCCGGCGGATGTTCCCCGGGCGGCGCATCACGGCGCTGTTCCAGCCCCACCTCTACACCCGCACGCGCGATCTTTACGTGGAGTTCGCCGAGGCGCTGTCGCATGCCGACGAGGTCGTGCTGCTGCCGATCTACCCGGCGCGCGAGGAGCCGATCGAAGGGGTCTCGTCGGAGCTGATCGCCGGGTTGGTGACCGTCCCCTGCCGCATTGTGGAGCGCGGACGGCTGGCCGACGAGGTGGCCGCCATGCCGACCGACGTGGTGATCTCGTTCGGCGCGGGCAATATCGACGCCTGCTGCGGGGCGCTGGCCGAACGGCTGCGGGCGAAGAGCTGAGGCGGCGTCCCGGGCGGATGAATGGAAGCGAACGGAACAACGGACATTGAACCGGACTCTCAAATACGCGTTGCTGACGCTGCTCTGGGCGGCGGTCGCCGGATACATGCTCTGGGCGGCCGCTGCGGCGCGCCGTGCGCGGAAGGCCCGGACGGTCGCCCGCATGGAGATCGAGGTGGTGGACAGCACCTCGCAGGGGCATCTGGTGTCGGCGGCGATGGTCCGAGGCTGGATTTCGGACAGCGGGATTCCTACGATCGGCACGGCTGTTGATGAGGTGGACCTGTCGGGGATCGAGACGCTGATCGCCCGCAACGGTTTCGTGGACGAGGCGGTGGCCTATGTCGATTACGGTGCGGTGCTGCATATCGGGATCAGCCAGCGCAAGCCGCTCCTGCGGCTGCTGACCGACGGCATGAACGCCTATGTCACCTCCGAGGGGTACGTGTTCGCCGCGCCGCGCGCCTCGTCGCTCTACGTGCCGGTGGTGACCGGACCGTACCGGCCGCCCTTCCCGGCCTCCTACACGGGCGACGTGAGGCGGTATATCGACGAGCGGCTGCAAGAGATCGAACGACGCATCGAACAACTGGAGCGGGAGAAATATCCCTATTACCGCCGCGAGATCGAGAACGACCGCGACATCGCCGCGCTCCGCCGGATGCGGATCAAGCGGCGCTGGTGGCGGCTGGAGAGCTCCGGGGAGTTCGACGCCCGCGTCAGGGAGCTGCGGGAGAAGAAGGCGCGGCTGCGGCGCGATTACCGCTACCGGAGTCGGGTGATCCGCGAGCGGATCGAGGGGATCGCCGCGCAGCAGGAGGCCGAGCGGCGGGCGCAAAAAAAATTGGAAAAAAGCTACGAAGATTTCATGAAACTCCTTACCTTTGTGAAAATCGTCGAGGACGACGGTTTCTGGAGGTCGGAAGTGGTGCAGATCGCGGCTCGGACGACCCCCAGCGGCGCATTGGAGGTGGAGCTTACGCCCCGGAGCGGCCGTTTCACGATCCTCTTCGGCCGGTTGGACGACATCGGGGGGAAGTTCGACAAACTGTTGCGGTTCTACCGCAGCGGCCTTTCGTCGATCGGTTGGGACGAGTACCGGACGATCGACGTCAGATACAGGAATCAGGTGGTTTGCAAGAAATAAATTTGTACCGTGGAAAGAAAAAATTATACCGTAGCCGTCGATCTGGGCTCTTCGTCGGTCGTCGTGGCGGTCGGCTCGAAAGGGGCCGAAGGGACGCTCGACGTGGCCTGCGTCGTCTCGAAACCCGTCGAAGGGGTCCATGCCGGCAAGATCGAGAATATCGAGCTGGTGAGCCGGGCCATCCGCGAGGCGGTGGAGGAGGTCCAGGAGCAACTGGGCATACGCATCACGGAGGCGTATGCCGGCATCTCGGGCGATTTCGTCCGCTGCGCCCGCCATACGGACCACGTCTTCGTTTACGATCCGCAGAACGGCGTCAATCGGAAGGACGTCGATGCGCTGTTCGACAGGATGCGCAACGTGCAGGCGCCCGACGACGAGACCATCATGGAGCGCGTGCCCCAGAACTACATGGTCGATGACAGTCAGGAAGTGCGGAACCCGGTGGGGTCGTTCGGCAAGAAGCTCTCCTCGACGTTCAACTTCATCCTCTGCCTGCGCACGCCGATCCAGCGGCTCGAAATGGCGCTCAAGCGGTTGGGGATCAAAATGCTGGGAGTCGTTCCGGGGGCGCTGGCCTCGTCCGAGGCGGTGCTGCTGCCCGATGAGAAGGAGGAGGGCGCGGCCGTGGTAGATATCGGCGCGGGCGTGACGGACGTGGCGGTCTATTACCGCAACGTGGTGCGTTACATCGCCTCGATCCCGATGGGGGCGTCGGCCATCAACCGCGACATCCGGACGATGAGCGTTCCCGAGAAACACGTCGAAAGCCTGAAACAGAAGTACGGTTCGGCCGTCGCCGAACTGGCCTCGGACGAGAAACTCATCCGGGTGAACGGCCGCACGGCCCGCGAGGCGAAGGACATCCTGCTGCGTAACCTGGCCACGGTCATCGAGGCCCGCGCCACGGACATCGCGGAGTTCGTCATGCAGGAGATCCGCGATTCGGGCTACGACGGGAAACTCGCCTACGGCATCGTCCTGACGGGCGGCTCGGCCCGTCTGAAAGACCTCGACGAGCTGTTCCGCCGCGTGACGAAGATGGACGTGCGCGTGGCGCTTCCCGAGGCGGGGATTTCGGAGGAGTCGCAGGCCCGGATCGCCGATCCTGCCTTCTCGACGGCCGCGGGCATTCTGCTCCGGGGGGCCGAACAGGGCGGCTGCGCCTTCGCCGAGCGGCCGCAGTCGCCGGCGGACGCGTCTGCTGCCGCCGAACCGCGGCGCCCGTTCGCTCCCGTACAGCCGCCGCAGCCCGCGCCCGGGTTCCGGCATGTGCCGCCCCGTCCGCATCAGGAAGAGGCGCCGGCTGCCGCTGCGGCCGAACCGGCTCCGGAGGAGGAGACCGCCGGGCAGCGGGAGCGGTCGGGGGAGCGTCCGGCGTCCGAAGCGCCCCGGCGCAAGCGCGACTGGGGCTCGATCTTCCAGAAGACGTTCGACAAGATCAACAAGAGTTTCTCGGCGGCCGAGGACGAGGAGATTTAGGGCGGATCCGTTCGTCTGCATTCCGGTCGAAATCCCGGCTGAATCCCCGGCTGCGTTGCGGCAAGTTCCCTCCGAGGAGAGGGGTTTGGGGGAGGGCCGGATTTGTAAACGCCGCGGAAACCCGCTTACCTGCGGGAGAAAAAGGGTAATTTAAGTTGTTTGGATAATTAGGAAATAACGATATGACAGACGAATTGATGTCGGAAATCAAGGCTCCGCGTACGGACGGGTCGATTATCACGGTGGTCGGAGTCGGCGGGGCCGGAGGCAACGCCGTGAACCACATGTGGAACCTCGGCATCCGGGGCGTGACCTTCATGGTCTGCAACACGGACCAGCAGGCGTTGGACAAAAGCCCCGTGGAGCGGAAAATCCGCCTCGGGGCCGAGGGGCTCGGCGCGGGCAACGATCCCGAGAACGGGCGCCGCGCCGCGGTCGAGACGCTGCCCGAAATCCGCCAGCAGCTCGAGGAGGTCGGTACGAAGATGATCTTCATCACGGCCGGCATGGGCGGCGGCACGGGTACGGGCGCTTCGCCCGTCATCGCTAAACTGGCCCGGGAGATGGGACTGCTGACGGTGGCCATCGTCACCTCGCCGCTGGCCGTCGAGGGCAAGATCCGTTACGAGCAGGCGTTCCGCGGCATCGAGGAGCTGCGGCAGAACGTCGATTCGCTGCTCATCATCAACAACGAGAACATTCTCGAGATCTACGGGCGCCTCTCGCTCAAGCAGGCCTTCGGTAAGGCCGACGACATCCTGGCTTCGGCGGCGAAGGGCATCGCCGAGATCATCACCGTGGAGAGCGATCTGGTGAACGTCGATTTCGCCGACGTCTCGAAGGTGATGCGCGACAGCGGCCGCGCCCATATGGCCGTGGCCGTGGCCGAAGGCGACAACCGCGCCGAGGCGGTGGCCGAGGCGTCGCTGCGCTCGCCGCTGCTGGACCACAACCTCATTTCGGGAGCGAAGAACATCCTGCTGAATATATCCGTCTCGGACGCCGATGCGCTCATGTACGAAGAGGTCGTGCGCATTCTCGAATACATCCAGGCCCATGCCAGCGTGCAGGACGACCGCGGCGTGATCCACAACGCCAACATCATCTGGGGTACGAGCGAGAAGCCGCAACTGGGCAACGCCATCGAACTGGTGGTGGTGGCCACGGGCTTCGAGGGCGACGAGGAGCAGCACGGAATGCATCCGATCGTGCCTGCGGCGCGCAATGCCGAGCAGCCTGCGGCCGAACCGGCGGCTCCGGTGCTGGAGCCGATCAAACCCGCCGCGCCCAAACCCGCTCCGCGCCAGCCCGAACAGGTCGTGCTCGGCGCCAAACCGACACGTTACAGCAATATCGAGGCGCTGCTGGCCAAGCCCGCCTACCAGACACGCAACTCGGCGTTCGTCGTGCAGACCTCGGGCGGCCGCAAGGAGGTGCTCCGGGACGAGGCGGCCGGAACGTCGAAGGAGGAGCCGAAGGGCGGCTCGCTGTTCGATTAACTAATCGTCGGAAAGTTTGGAAGAGACCGGTTCCTGGATCGTATTCAACGGGTTCGAACCCCGCATTGCCGCGCTTTGCGCGGTGACGCTTTTCCTGTTGTGTGTTTCGGCGCTCGTGTCGGGGGCCGAAACGTCGTTTTTTTCGCTGTCGCACAATGACGTGAACCGTCTCAAGGCGAGCCGGAGCGCATCGGCGGGGGCCGTGCTGCGCCTGCTGACGGACGTGGACATGCTGCTGGCGACGATTCTGGTGGTGAACAACCTGGTGAATGTCTGCATCGTCATCCTCACGTCGGGCATCATCGACTCGCTGTTCACCTTCCTGCGTTTCGAGTTCCTGTTCAAGACCGTGCTGGTGACCTTCCTGCTGCTGCTCTTCGGCGAGATCCTGCCCAAGGTACTGGCGCAGACCGTTCCCGTGGGGTTCGCCTCGGCCGTGGCGCGGCCTCTGCTGGCGCTGCGGCGGATTTTCTACCCGCTGTCGTATGCGCTGGTCCATGCCAGCAGCCGCATCAGCGAGAAAGCGGCGCACCGGAGCGAAATTTCGCTCGACGAACTGGCCGATGCCGTGGACATGACGCAGAGTTCCTGCCGCGAGGAGCACGTGATGCTTTCGGGCATCGTCAGCTTCGTCAATACCGAGGTGCAGGAGATCATGAAGCCCCGCGTGGACATGACGGCCCTCGATATCAAGGACGACTACGAAACGGTCAAGCGCACGATCATCGAATCGGGCTTCTCGCGCATTCCGGTCTATGAGGAGGACATGGACAACATCCGCGGTACGCTCTACGTGAAGGACCTGCTGCCCTATATCAACAACGACCGGGATTTCGCCTGGCAGCAGCTCATCCGCAAGCCCTTTTTCGTCCCCGAGCACAAGAAGATCAACGACCTGCTGGCCGATTTCCAGACGAACAAGATCCACATGGCCGTCGTCGTGGACGAATACGGCTCGACGCTGGGGCTGGTGTCGCTGGAGGACATCATCGAGGAGATCGTGGGCGAGATTTCCGACGAGAGCGACAACGACGAGTGCTTCTATACGCGCCTCGACGCCCGGAGCTATCTTTTCGAGGGCAAGACCCACCTGGGGGATTTCGAACGGATTCTCGAGCTCGGAGAGGACACCTTCGCCGACGTGAGGGGCGAGGCGGAGACGCTGGCGGGGCTGATGCTCGAACTCAAGCGCGACTTCCCGCGCAAGGGCGACGTCTTCACGGCGCACGACATCCGGTTCACGGTACAGGAGACGGAAGGACACCGCATCGACAAAATCCGGGTCGATCTGTTATGAAAAGATTGCTGACGCTCGCCCCGATGACGGAGGCCGAGGCGGCGCCCTGGGTGACCGGTGAGGAGCTCGCGACGGCTGCCGGGTTCGGTTCGGCGGTTCGCCGTGCGGAATTCCTGACGTGGCGGGCCGTCGTGCGGCGCGAGCTGGGGCGCGACGTGCAGATCGCCTACGATGCGAACGGCGCACCCTGTCTGCCGGGGCGCGCCGAACGGATTTCCGTCTCGCACTGCCCGGGCCGGGTGGCGGTCGTGCTGTCGGAGGGACCGTGCGCCGTGGACATCGAATCCGAGACGCGGAACTTCGGCCGCGTGATCGCACGGTACATGACCCCTTGCGAACGGCGGCTTTCGGAATCCGCCCTGTGGCCCGCCGTGGCATGGTGCGCCAAGGAGGCGCTCTACAAATATGCGGGGCGGAGGGAGCTGGACCTGCTGCGCGACCTGCGGCTGCTGGAGGCGGACCTCGGCGAGGGGTTCGATCCGCTGCCGGGGGTAAGTTCCGGTGTCGGAGTGACGGCGGCGTCCGCAGGGACCGGCGTTCCGGGCGAAGAGCCTGTCGGCACGGCGGACGGTGCGGCGGGGAAGGTGACGGGTTCCGTCTGCGGCGGCGCGCCGGTGACGCTCTCCGTGCTGCGAGCGGCGGGGTATCTCCTCGTCTTCCGGTATTAGAACGCCTCCGAAGCCGTGAAGAGAAAGGCCGAAGAGCGTTTCCGGTCCCACGGCAGATTCGGGTTGCCGTAGTTGCCCCAGCCGTAGTCGAGGCGGATATTCATGCGATTCTTGAATTCGAAACGGTAACCGCAGCCGAAACTGCAAAGCGTGTTGCTCCAGCGGAAGCGGTTCGTGCCCCATACCTGTCCGCCGCCGATCCAGGCCACGACGCCGTGGCGGCGGTAAATCTTCTGTCGCAGTTCCGCTTGCGCCTCCACGAGCCGCTTGTCGCGGTAGCGCCCCTCGTAGTAGCCGCGCATGCGTTCCATGCCGCCCATCTTGGCGTACATGTGCCACGAAGGGGTTCCCGCCGTGGCGTCGGCATAGAGGTCGCAGGCCAGTACGGCTCCTTTCCAGAGCCGCTGGTAGAAATCGAACGTCAGGGTGAAGCGGCCGAACGTGCGGCGCGTGTTGCCCAGCCATTCCGGATACCATTTGGCTTCGGCCTTGACGAAGACGCCTTTCGAGGCGTTGAACGTCACGTCGCGCGTATCGTACTGCGCGAAGATACCGACATGGGCGTTGAGGGCGTTGGGGCGGTCGCCCGTTGCGGCGATGTAGTTCGAGAAAGGATCCTGCTTTTCGGGCAGGTAGCGCCCTTCGAGCCAGAGGTCGTAGAGTTCGCCCCGCTGCCCGCCGGGTTTTTCGTACCGGCCGTCCCGGATGCCTTCGAGGTATTCCGTCATGCCGCTGCTCCGATAGGCGGCGCCCGTGTAGTTGAGGCCGCCGCTCACGCCGACGTAGAAACGTCCGGCGAGCGACGTGCAGTAGGAGACGTTGACAGTGCCCATCGTCGTGGTGAGGTCCTGGGCGTAACCCTCCTTTCCGGCTTCGTAGCCGATGCCGTAGAAGGCTCCCGGGAAATAGACGAAGGCCCCCGAATAGCTCAGCCGTTGGCGGTTGTGGTTGAAGAGGTTGTCGCCGGAGAAGCGCAGCAGCACGAACTTCTGGGTCGTGAAGTTGCCGTAGATGGAGACGTTCGAGGGTGCGGTGACCGAATCCGTGCGGTCGAGGCGGTAGAGTCCGGCGAGCAGGAATCCGATCCCGAAGCCGACGTCGGAGGAGTAGTTGGGGCCCGGCGCGATGCTCCAGTCGATCTTCTTTTCGAAGGTGCGGTCCACGTTCGAACGGCTGTAATAGTCGATGATGCGGCGGATCAGTCCGGGCCGTTTCGCCGCGGTGTCGCTGCGGAGGGTGTCCGCGGGTGCGGCGGCGGGATATGCGCGGACCTCTCCGATTCGGTCCGGCGCGGTCCGGACCGAGGGGCGTGCCGTCGGGCATTCGGCCGTCTGCGCCGCGGCGGGGCGGATGATGCAGACGAGCAGCGTCGAGAGCAGCAACGCGCTCTTTATCAGAAATGTCACGTGCATATTCCGAACAAAGGTAGCAATTATTTCCTATCCGGCAAAAACCTCCGTCGGCCGTTCCCGTTTCCCGGACGATCTTCCGGAAAATTCCCTATCTTTGCGGACGTATGGAACAATCCGCATCTCCGGCGATCGCCCCTCCGCGGCTGCCTCCCGAATCCGGAGCGCCGGCCGGTCCGGCCGTGCTCGTACCGGAAGGTGAGATCGAGGGCCTTTCGTTCCGCGGCGTCGCGCTGCCGTCGGAGGATTGCAGCCGTCTCTCCGTGCAGGGATGCCGTTTCTCGGGATGCCGGCTGGGAGGTGCGGTGTTCCGCGGCTCCCGTTTCACGGACGTCCTCTTCCGGAACTGCGACCTGTCGGTGGCCGACTTGCAGGGCGCGAGTTTTTTCCGTGTGCGGTTCGAGGAGTGCAAGATCGCCGGGGCCGGATTCGCGGAGGCGACGCTGCAACACGTCGTGTTCGGGCACTGCAAGGGCGAATTCGTCAATTTCTCCCGTTCGCGGCTGCGGAGCGTCCGCTTCGCCGGGGCGCAGCTTCGGGGCGGTTTCTTCGACGGATGCCGCTTCGAGCGGGTCGTGTTTTCGCAGTGCGGGCTGGTGACGGCCGACTTTTCGGGAACGCGCCTCGCGGGGATCTCCTTCGCCGATTCCGACATTCGGTGCATCCGGCTCCGCGAGGTCGTTTCGCCCGAGCTGAAGGGATTGCGGGTCAGCCCCGAGCAGGCCGTCGGGCTGGCGCGCCTGCTGGGCGTCGAGATCGGGGAGTGACCGGCCGGCGGCTCTTTTCTCCTATACGCAATCATGCGCGCGGCCCGCTCTCCGGAGAGCGGGCCGCGTCGTGTCTGCGCCGTTGCGGCGAGGCCTATTTCAGGCCCAGCTTTTTGGCGATCTCCTTCGGAATGGCGTTCTTGTTCACCATGATCGAGGTGGTCTTGTAGGCCACGAAGGGTTTCGAGAAGTACCAGAATCCGTCGTAGGGAGGCACGGTGTTCCACGAGTTCTGCACCTTGTAGTAGGGGGTGCCGTTCTGGTCCTCGGCGATGCCCATGATGAGCATGCCGTGGTCATCGGTGGTCTCGAAGTTGTCGAACGCCGTCTGACGCATCTCCTGCGTGATCGTGCGCTCCTTGCCGGGTTTGTCGAAGGAGTAGAGCGCCTTCTCCTTCTCCTTGTCGGTGAGCTTGCCCCAGCGCTCGGCTTCCGTGCCGCTCATGCTCTCGGTGTCGGCTTCGGGAATGACGCCGATGGCCTTCGTGCGGCTGAAGCCCTTCTCGCTGACGTCCGTGCCCCACGATACGGTGTAGCCGTTGGCCAGCGCGTGGTCGATCGTGGCCATCATCTCCTCGAGCGGCAGGTTGTAAACCGTGCCCCACATCCAGTTGTCGGGAACCTCGATGATGAAGCGCGTGTAGAAGGGATGGTGCGTGAACGACGAGAGGTCCACGTAGTTTTCCATGTCGATCGGCAGCGATGCGGCGAACGATTCGGGCGTGTACTCCTTGCCCTCGTAGGTGAACGTTTCGGGCATCGGGCCGAAGTACTCGTCGAGGAGGGCGTTGAAGCCGCGTTTCCAGGCCGTCGAGAGGGGCTTGCCGCTCTCCGCGGCCTTGAGCACGCCGTCGAGGTAGGCTTTGAGCACGACCGACAACTCGTGGAAATCGGGTTTCTCGGTTCCGTAGTTCAGGCCCGGATAGACCTCGAAGGGAACGATGCCGTGGGCCTTGATGCCCTCCGTCACGTCGTGCGAAGCGCCTCCCTCGGCGAAGTTCAGCTCTCCGTGCAGGCGGATGTACTTCTCGGCCTTGTCCATGAACGAGTGGCGGACGATCCACATTTCCGAGAGGTGCATCTCGGGGCCTCCGGCCTTGAGGATTTCGCTCTCGAGGAACGACAGGGTCGAGAAGCACCAGCAGGTGCCGCTGCGGCTCTGGTCCTTGACGGGCGTGGTCGGGATGAGCTTCACGTCGGTGAATTCGTAACCCGACGCGGAGTCGTTCTGATCGGCGGTCTGCGCCGTGGCCGTGCAGGCGAGGCAGACTGCGAGTGCGGAAAGCAGCAAGTTTTTCATAGCGTATTGGGGTTTTGTGTCGTTGTGGTTCTGCGAATCATTTCTTCGACTCCGAAACGATCTTCAGACAGTCGTCCAGCGTCAGGGTTTCGGGCTTGGTTCCCCGCGGCAGGCGGTAGTTCTTGCCCTTGTAGGCGATATATGCGCCGTAGCGGCCGTTCTTGACGAGCATGTCGGGGTCTTCGGGGAAGGTCCGGAGCGGCGTATGGGCCGCAGCGGCGGCCGCCTTGTGCTCCCGGACGAGCTCCACGGCCCGCTCGTAGGTGATCGTGTAGGGGTCGTCGGTCCGCGCCAGCGAGGCGAACGACTTTCCGTAGCGGACGTAGGGTCCGTACTTGCCCAGTCCCACGATGAGCTTCTCTCCGTCGAGCAGTCCCAGGTCGCGCGGCAGGGCGAAGAGTTCGAGCGCCTCGTCCAGGGTGATCGACTCGATGAGCTGCCCCTTCCTGAGCGAGGCGAAGCGGCCCTTCTCGCCTTCGGCGCCCTCGATCTCGACCATCGGGCCGTAGCGTCCGATGCGGGCCTTCACGACATGTCCCGTCGCGGGGTCGTTGCCCAGGATGCGCACTTCGCGCGTCCGGGCGGGCTGCATGGCGATCGCCGAGTCCACCATTTTGTGAAACGGTCCGTAGAAGTTGCCGATCATCTTTTCCCACGTGATGTCGCCTTCGGCGATGCGGTCGAACTCCTTCTCGACGTTTGCCGTGAAGTTGTAGTCGATGATCGGGCCGAACTGCGCCTCGAGGTAGTCGTTCACCACCATGCCGATGTCGGTCGGCGAGAGGCGGTTCTTCTCCTTGCCGAAGCTCTCCGTGAGGGTCTTCGTCGCGAGTTTGTCTCCCGTGAGCGTCATCTGCGTATAGCTGCGTTTCGAGCCCTCCTTGCTCTGGCGGACGACATAGCCGCGGTTGATGATCGTCGTGATCGTCGGGGCGTAGGTCGAGGGGCGGCCGATGCCGAGCGCCTCCATCTGCTTGACCAGCGACGCTTCGCTGTATCGGGGCGGAGCCTGCGTGAAGCGCTCCGTCGCGGTGATCTGCGCCGGCGTCACGCGGTCGCCGGCCGTGAGTTTCGGGAGCAGCCCCTCGCCGCTCTCGGCGGCCTGGTCGTCGTCCGTGGATTCGGAATAGAGGCGCAGGAATCCGTCGAAGCGGATGACCTCGCCCTGGGCGACGAACTGGTGTTCCGAACCGCTGATGTCGATGGTGATGGTCGTGCGGTCGAGCTCGGCGCAGACCATCTGCGAGGCGACCGTGCGTTTCCAGATCAGGTCGTAGAGTTTCTTCTCGGCCGGCGTGCCTTCGATCGTCTGGCGGTCGATGTACGACGGGCGGATGGCCTCGTGGGCCTCCTGCGCGCCCTTGGTCTTGGTCTTGTAGTTGTGCCACGACGAGTATTTCTCGCCGTAGAGTTTCGTGATCTCCTCCTTGCACTGCGCGAGCGCCTGCTGCGAGAGGTTCACCGAGTCGGTACGCATGTAGGTGATCAGACCCTGCTCGTAGAGGTGCTGCGCCACGGACATGGTTTGCGAGACCGACATGCCCAGCTTGCGGCCCGCCTCCTGCTGGAGCGTCGAGGTCGTGAAGGGCGGTGCGGGATAACGCTGTGCGGGCTTCTCCTCGGCTTTCGACACCGTGAACTCGGCGCCGGCCGAGCCGCGGAGGAACGCTTCGGCCTCGGCGGCCGTCTCGAAACGCGAGGACAGCTCGGCCTTGAAGAGCGTCCTGTCCGCATCTCCGGCGGGGTAGAACTGCGCCACGACGCGGAAATAGGGAGTCGAACGGAAAGCGATGATCTCGCGCTCGCGTTCGACGATCAGCCGCACGGCGACCGACTGCACACGGCCCGCCGACAGCGCCGGCCGCACCTTTTTCCACAGCACGGGCGAGAGCTCGAAGCCCACCAGCCGGTCGAGGATGCGGCGCGCCTGCTGGGCGTTCACCAGGTCCATATTGACCGTGCGAGGTTTCTCGATGGCTTCGAGGATCGCCCGCTTGGTGATTTCGTGGAAGACGATGCGTTTCGTCCGATCGACCGGGAGCCCCAACACTTCGGTCAGGTGCCATGCGATGGCCTCTCCTTCGCGGTCTTCATCGGAAGCGAGCCACACGGTCTTCGTCTTCGCGAGTTTCGCAAGCTCGTCCACGACCTTCTTCTTGTCGCCCGGAATCTCGTAGACGGGCTTGAAGCCGTCGTCGATATTGATTCCGAGGTCCTTCTTCGAGAGGTCGCGGATGTGTCCGAAGCTCGATTTTACGATATAGTCCTTGCCGAGGAACTTCTCGATGGTCTTGGCCTTGGCAGGGGACTCTACGATGACTAAATTGTCCTGCATTACGTTGTTTTGATGGCTTTTTCAGAAATGCGAAAACCTAAGCATCTTCAACACTTAGGTTCCGCACAAGGGTTTCTCTTCGGTTTATTTGATCATGTTGTACGCCAGTTCGAGCCGGATCGGAGCGTTGTTTTCGCCGCCGTCGGTCGCCATGCCCTGCAGGATGCCGAAGGCCGTGGTGTAGAAACCTCCCGCCTCCGGGGCGAGGTAGATCGTGCGGTTCTGCACCTTCGAGAGGTCCACCGCACGCCCCTCGGCCGCGGCGGCCTGCTTCTCCTTCATGTAACTGTTCCAGAGCGCCTGGGCGTAGGCCGTGATATTCATCTTGTAGCATCCCTGGCTGCGGTTCACGTATCCGCCGTAGTCGAGCGTCGTGTTGTACTGCGACTCGTAGGTGTAGTTGTAGTCCGCAATCGGGGTCCGCGTCTTGTAATTCGTGTAGAGGCCCAGCCGGGAGGGGGCGGCCGTCATTTCGTCGGTCAGCCGCACGATGTTGGGACCCGAACCGTCTCCCGGGACAATCTCCTGCCAGTCGTAGGCGCCGTCGTTGAAATAGACAGACATGGTCACCTGACTGAATGCCAGCGTCCTGAAATCCTTGCCTTCCGCTTCGTTCGCTTTCTCGATCTCCCGTTCCAGCGCCTCGAAGAACGCTTCGGTGAAGGTGATGTCGCTCACCACGCCGCCGAAGCCCTCCACGCGTACGCGAGCCGTCTCCGGGCGTTCGTCGGCCTCTCCGGCTGCCGGTTCGCGGGCGTCGGCGATTTCGAACAGCGCCTCCTTCGCCTGCGAATAGTCGTGGTAGGCCGTATTGACCGAAACGTTGCCGTGATCGACCGAACCTTCGTAGAAATAGTAGAGCATCTGGAGCGTATCCTGGATGAGCGAGGGGTCCGCCTCGACGCGGTTACGTCCGTAAACGGCGAATCCCGACGACTCGAGCGTCGTGCCGAAGATCGTCCCTTCGCCCCGGTCGGCGGTCAGCGGCATGGCGGGATCGGGACAGATGTAGAAGCCCCGGAACTCCTCGACCCACTGTTCGAGACTGTCGATGCTGTATATCGAGTAGTCGTCCTTGTAATCTCCCTGCTGCAACATCAGCCGTTGGATGTATTCCCGGCCCGATTCGGTGGGCTCCAGCGTGACGGCCGTGGTGGCGGGGCCTTTGTTCTCGCCGCCGAGCGTGAAGTAGAACAGCGGCCCCTCGGTTTCGTCGATCACCCCCTCCTTCACCGGGTCGAAGTTGAGGTAGAAGGTCGTGTCGCGCTCCGATTTTCCGGCGGCTGCCGGTTTGTCGGTGATATACTTGTTGCTTTTTACCTCATAGACCGCGAACCGCTGTTCGGTCAGCGTATCCCTGCCGTAGGAGGCGATGGAGATGAGCAGTTGTGCCGAGTCGAAGATCGGTTTGTATCCGAAATACCCCTCCTTGATTTCGGAGAGGTTGATCATCTGCGTCAGGAATCCCGCCGTGCGGAGGCCGAGCGTGTCGTTGAGCTGCGAGCCGAAGTAGCCCGACGAGAGGTTCGACGAGACGACCGAGTCGCTCTGGAAAAGACGCGTGGTGACGTATTTCGCCTTGTCCTCGCCGCTCTCCGGGAACCGGACGAATCCGGCGCGCATCTGCTGGTTGTCCGGAACGAGATTGCCTCCCAGCGTGTCGTCCACCGAGGTGCAGCCTCCGAGCGTCAGCGTGACCGCCGAAAGGACCGATGCCGCGCCGAACAGCAGGCGGAGGAGTTTATTGGATCGCTTCATAGAATCGGTTGTAATTATCGAAAAAGTCCGCAGCCTCGGGCGATTGGTATTCGAGCACCGGTTTCCCGCTCGCACGGGCGATCTCCAACACGGCGGGATCGGCCTTTTCGGACGCCACCGCCACGCCGTCGGCATACTCCATAACGAAGCGGCAGAGGTTTTCGTATGACGGAGCGGAGAGAATCTCCAGATTTTTGTCCTTGACGCCCTCGCCGGCGATCTTCTGGGCGAAGGCCGGGTCGAGCTCTCCGGGGAAGGCGTCGTCGCAGAGCGAGACGACGATCTTCACGTCGCGGAAGATCGGGTCGTCGGCGAAGACGTGTTTCAGGTAAACGGGCACGACGCCCGAGAACCAGCCGTGGCAGTGGACCACCGTGGGAGTCCAGCGCAGCTTCTTGACCGTCTCCAGCACGCCGCGTGCGAAGAAGATGGCCCGTTCGTCGTTGTCCGGAAAATAGCGCCCTTCGGCGTCGGTCAGCACGGCCTTGCGCGAGAAGTAGTCGTCGTTGTCGATGAAATAGATCTGTACGCGGGCGGAGGGAATCGACGCCACCTTGATGATGAGCTGGTGGTCGTTGTCGTCGATGATAAGGTTCATGCCCGAGAGGCGGATCACCTCGTGCAGCTGGTGTCTGCGCTCGTTGATGCAGCCGTAACGCGGCATGAAGGTGCGGATTTCGTTGCCGCGTTCCTGCATAGCCTGCGTCAGCGCACGGCAAAGCCGGGAGCTCTCCGTTTCGGGAAGATAGGGCGTGATCTCCTGACACACGTACAGAATCTTGCTTGCCATGATTCGTGAATTTTTATTTGGACGCTCACATTACTCGCAAAGATACGAAAAAAATCTTAAAGAATAAGCATCGCGTCGCCGTAAGTGCCGAAACGGTAGCCCTCCTCGCGGGCCGCCTTGTAGGCGTTCATCACGGTTTCGTACCCGCCGAAGGCCGCCACCATCATCAGTTGCGTGGAGTAGGGCAGGTGGAAGTTGGTCACCATGGCGTCGGCCACGGTGAAGTCGTAGGGGGCGAAGATGAACTTGTTGGTCCATCCCTCCATCGGCTTGATCATGCCGTTGGTCGAAACGGCCGTCTCGATCGTGCGCATGACCGTCGTACCGATGGCCGCGACCCGGTGTCCCGCGCGCTTGGCCGCATTGACCGCCTCGGCGGCCTCGTCCGTGACGAAGAACTGCTCGGAGTCCATCTTGTGCTTCGAGAGGTCCTCGACGTCCACCGTGCGGAAGTTGCCCAGCCCCACGTGCAGCGTGATGAAGGCCCTGTCGATGCCCTTGATCTCCATGCGTTTCATCAGGTGTTTGGAGAAGTGCATCCCGGCCGTCGGGGCGGCCACGGCCCCCTCGTGGCGGGCGAAGATGGTCTGGTAACGCTCCGCGTCCTCGGGCTCCACCTTCTCGCGCACCCATTTGGGCAGGGGCGTCTCGCCCAGGCTGAAGAGCGCCTGCTTGAACTCCTCGTAGGAGCCGTCGAAGAGGAAGCGCAGCGTGCGGCCGCGCGAGGTGGTGTTGTCGATCACCTCGGCCACCAGCAGGTCGTCGTCGCCGAAGTAGAGCTTGTTGCCGATGCGGATCTTGCGCGCCGGGTCCACCAGCACGTCCCACAGCCGCAGCTCGCGGTTCAGCTCGCGCAGCAGGAAGATCTCGATCTCGGCGCCGGTCTTCTCCTTGTTGCCGTACAGACGCGCGGGAAAGACCTTCGTGTCGTTGAAGATGAAGAGGTCCTTTTCGTCGAAATAGTCGATGATGTCCTTGAAAATGCGGTGTTCGATGGTCCCCTTGGCCCGATTGACGACCATCAGGCGCGATTCGTCGCGGTTCTCGGCCGGGTATTTGGCCAGCATTTCGGGCGAAAATTCGTATCCGTACTGCGATAACTTCATATTGAACGCTTTTTTACGTGTCGGAACAAAAGACAGATTAATCCCTATACGCGGAAAAAGCTATTTTGTTTCAATATTTTGCAATTTTTTGAGAAATTCCTCCAGGTCCCAGGCGTTTTCGAGGGTGAAGCCTCCGCTGCGGGTCCGGCGCAGCGACGTGAGGTGCGCGCCGCTTTGCAGCGCCTCGCCGATTTCGCGGGCCAGCGAGCGGATGTAGGTTCCCTTGCTGCACCGCACGCGGATGCGCATGCGCGGGAGGTCGAACTCCTCGATGTTCATTTCGTAGATCGTGATGAGCGACTTGCGCAGCCGGGTCGTCTCGCCGGCGCGGGCCAGCTCGTAGGCGCGCGTCCCCTCGATTTTCTTGGCCGAGAAGAGGGGCGGCTCCTGCAGCCGTTCGCCCGTGAGCGACCGCAGCGCCTCTTCGGCCGCTTCGCGCGTGACGTGTTCCCACGGATAGGTGCGGTCCACGGGGTGTTCGAGGTCGTAGCTCGGGGTCGTGGCCCCCAGCATCACGTCGGCCGTGTACTCCTTCTCCTCGGCCTGCAAGGCGTCGGCGAGCTTGGTGGCGCGGCCGATGCAGACGAGCAGGATGCCGGAGGCCAGCGGATCGAGCGTCCCGGCATGCCCCACCTTGATCTTGCGGTAGCCGAGTTTGCGCAGCGTGAACTTGATCTTGCGGACCACGTCGGCCGAGGTCCAGCGCAGCGGCTTGTCCACGACGGCGATATAGCCGTCCTCGAAGTCGATGCCGTGCAGGTCGGGCGTCTCTTTCATCGGATGAGGTAGCTTGCGATGGAGACGATGCCGGCGGCGGCGCAGTAGGCGGCGAACCAGATCAGGCGGCCCCGCTTGACGATCTCGAGCATGAACCGGCAGGCCAGGCAGCCCGTGAGGAACGACGCGGCGAATCCCGCGACGAGCGGTCCGGCGGCCACGCCGGCCGTCAGTTCGCCGCTCGCGGCTTCGAGCAGCGTCTCGCCCAGAATCGGGGCCAGCACCATGAGGAACGAGAACTGCGCCACGGCCGTCTTTTTGTTGCCCAGCAACAGGCCCGTGGCGATGGTCGATCCCGAGCGCGAAAGGCCCGGCATGGCGGCGCAGGCCTGCGCGAGGCCGATGACGAAGGCGTCGCGGTAGGAGATCGTCTCCTTCTGCCGCGGCTTGGCGTAGTAGGCGAAGGCGAGCAGCGCGGCCGTGAGGAGGAGCATCGCGCCGACGACGGCGAGGATACAGGGGGCTTCGAGCAGGGCGTTGAGCTGGTCTTTGAGGAGCAAGCCGACGATGCCGATCGGAATCATCGACACGACGAGTTTGAGCACGTAGGCCTGCTCTTCGTTGAACCGGCGCGAGAAGAGCCCTCCGAGCAGGCGCCATACCTCGCTCCGGAGCACGACGATCGTACTGAGCACCGTCGCGGCGTGCAGCACGACGTCGAACGTGAGGTTCTCTTCGAGCTCGACGCCCAGCAGCTCCTTGGCGATTTGCAGGTGGCCGCTGCTCGATACGGGCAGAAATTCCGTGATACCCTGCACGATGCCGAGCAGGATGGCTTGAAGTGTATCCATAGAACGGTTTGGGTGGTTGTTTCGTATTGTCCGTTGTCTGCCGGAACCGACGGATTGTCGCCCGGATGCGTGCGTCTGCCGGAGCCGGAGCCTGACGGCCCGCCCGAAGGCGCTCCGGCGGGCGGTTTCGGCGGGCTGCGCCGGGGGATGCCGGCTGCCGGAGGATCAGTCGTAGCGTTTCAGGATCGCGTAGATCTCCACGACGAACCCTCCGATGACCAGAATCGGCGCCAGCGTGATGCGCCGCCACGAGAACATGGCGTAATCGAACTCGTCGGGCGAGTCGCTGCCGCCGCCGGCCATGAGGACGAAGCCCAGCACGATGACGGCGAACCCGGCCGCCAGCAGGATGTAGTTGCGGCGCGTGAGAGGCATCCGGGGATTCTCTCCGGCAGGCTCCTGGGCCGTTTTCCGCTCTTTTTTCATTTAATATAAGTATATCTTGTTAGACTTCATGTTCACGAACTTGTTGAGGGCCGCGAAGGTGAAGACCCCCGATATGAGTACGCCCCCTGCAACCATCGCGCCGAGAATGAGGGCGATCTTGCCCGCTTCGGCGATGGTCAGCAGTTCGGGCACGGCTTCGTTGAGCCCATAGACCGCCACGCCGAACAGCACCGAGGCGATGGCTCCGGAGAGGATGCCCTGCGTGACGCTGCTCCCGAGGAACGGGCGCATGATGAACCACTTGGTCGCGCCGACGAGTTTCATTGTGTTGATCAGGTAGCGTTTCGAATAGATCGCCAGCCGGATCGTGTTGCTGACCAGAATGAGCGAGATCAGCAGCAGCGCGCCTCCGAAGAGCAGCAGCACCAGCCGGATTTTTCCCACCGTGGCGTGCAGCCGTTCGGCCATGAGCGCCGGGTACGACACGCGGTCCACCCCCTCGATGCGCTCCGCGGCGGCGATGAACTCCGCGAGCAGCTCCTTGTCGGCCGACGCCGGGGTCAGCGTGAGTTCGAACGAATCGAGCAGCGGGTTCTCCTCGAGAATCTCCTCGAAGGCGCTGTCGAACATCTTGCGGAACTCCTTGTCCTCGAGTTTCGCCTCTTTGGGAACGTAGGCGATCGTGGCCACGAGGTCTTCGGCCGCGAGGCGTTTCTCGATCGCGTCGCGCCGCTCGGGCGTCGTCTCCCGCTTCAGCTCCACGGTGACGGCGATGCTCTCCTGCAGCGTGTCGGCCACCTTCAGCGCCGCGACCATCAGATACCCCACCGAACCCAGCAGGAACAGTACGAGCGCGATGCTGACCGTCGATACGATATAGGAGTTGCGGACCTTCCGTCTGAGTCGTTTGTCGTCTTTCATCTTCGATTCGTGCCTCTTTTGTTTCATTCGTGTTGCCGGGACCCGCCCCTTCCGGCGTTCCTGCCGTTCCCTCTTCGTGCGTGTGCGGTCCGTTCCGGATGTCCGTTCGCGGCGGGACGGCGGTCCCTTTTCCTCTGCCGGGAACGCCTCATGCCTCGTCGGTTCCGCTTTCCGGCCGTTTCCTGCGGCGTTTCCAGCAATACCCCGCCGTCGCGGCGGCTCCCAGCAGGATGAGCGCCGAGCAGATGCCCGTCACGCCCTCGGCCGCCGCCCAGTGCGGGGCGCGGAACCTCCATTCGACGGTATGTTCGCCGGCCGGCAGCCGCATGGCCCGCAGCACGTAGTCGGCCCGGAAGTAGGGAGCCTCCTCGCCGTCCACGTAGGCCGTCCAGCCTTTGTCGTAGTAGATTTCGGAGAAGACCGCGAGGGCCTCTTCGGGTACCGAGTATTCGTAGCGGAGGTAGTTGGGGCGGTACTCCGCGAGGTCGATCCGGGCCGAGGCGTAGATACCCGTGGGCATCGGGCGCGCCGCGGCGGGCGTGTCGGACGACGTGACGGCCGTCGTGCGGAGGTTCACCTCGCCCAGCAGGGCGATCTCCTCCTGCGCTGAGGCGGCGCGGACGAGGCTGTCCACGAACCATGCCGCCCCGAAAGCCGTCGTGCGGCGCTGCGCTTCGGGGGCGCCCTCCTTGCCGGGGACGATCAGATAGCGGGTGTTGAGCATGTCCAGCACCCCGTCGTCCAGTTGCGAGAGGTAGCGGTCTATCAGGTCCTGATAACGTGCCAGCTTGGCTCCGTGGTATCCGCCGACGGAACGGTGGAAATAGGAGGTCGTGGCGTCGTTGAAGGGGCTGACCGTGAGGTTCAGTACGCGGTATCCCGGATCGCGGTCCTGCAGGATCGTCCTGTCGGCGTCCGTTTGCGTCACTTGCCTGCGGCGGGGCGAGGTGAAGTTGTCCGCGGAGAGGAACCGCAGGTCCACGGGAACGAGGTCCGTCAGTACGACGACCGCCAGCAGGGCCGTGAGCGCGTATTTCCCGATCCGCCGCAGGGCGAAGAGCGCGACGGAGCCCGCCGCGAGCAGGATCATCAGAAGCGACCGCCAGGCGTCGGAGCGCATCATCGCGGCGCGGTCGGCAGCCATCGCCGCGCCGGTGGCGTCGCCCCATTCGGCGTCCGTGCCGCGGGAGATGTATTCCTGCATGTCGTTCGCCTCGAAGATGCGGCGGAACTGTTCGGTCATCATCTCCGCGCTTTCGGCGCGCCCGAAGTCGAACAGCGAGCCGCCGGCCACGGCCAGCAGCAGGCAGACGCCTCCCGTGACGCCCGCCGACCAGGCCAGTGCGCGCAGCAGGCGCCGGCGCGGAACGTCTCCGCTCCAGAGCCGTGCGAGGGCCAATGCCCCGAGCACCGGCACGGCCCACTGGACGACGACCAGCGTCATCGAGACGGTGCGGAACTTGTCGTATCCGGGCAGGATGCGGAAAGCCAGCTCCGTGAAACCCATCAGATTGCGGCCCCAGGCCAGCAGGATCATCACCGCGCAGACGGCGACGATCCACCATTTGTTGCGGCCTCCGGCGAGGGCGATGCCCAGCGCGGCCAGGAACACCGCCGCAGCGCCCAGGTAGGTCGGGCCGCCCGTATAGGGCTGCGTGCCCCAGTAGGCGGGTAGCTGCTGCGCCGCTCCGCGCAGGCCGTAGCCGTCGAGCAGGGCGGCCGTCTCCCCGTCGGCGGGGAGGGTCGTGCCCGAGTCGCGGCCCATGAAGTCGGGCACGAGCAGGTTGAGCGTCTCCGCGCGGCCGTAGCTCCACGCCGTGGCGTAGTCGAGCGCCAGTCCGTCGCCGGAGCTTTCGCTCCCGGAGGCCAGCTCCGAGCCGCCGCGGATGGTCTCCTTCGAGTGCTGGGCCGTGTACCAGAGGGGCGCGAAGTTCGATCCCGCGGCCAGCAGGCCCGCCGCGGCGAGCGCCGCCGTGCGCAGGGCGAAGTTCCGCATCCGTCCTTCGCGGAAGGCCGCGACGGCCTCGCTCGCCCAGAATGCGGCCATCGCCACGAGGAAATAATAGGTGATCTGCGGATGGTTGGCGCCGATTTCGAGCGATGCGGCGAGGGCCGTGACGGCCGCGCCGCACCAGACGTTGCCGCGCAGGGCGACCCATGCGCCGCCCATCATCAGGGGCGCGTAGACCAGCGCCCACATCTTCGTCACGTGCCCGGCGCCGATGATGAGCAGGAAGTAGGTCGAAAGACCGTAGGCCAGCGCCGGAACCGTGCCCACCCAGGGGTTGACGCCCGCCATGAGCAGCATGCACCACATGGCCGTCATGGCGAAGAAAATGAATCCGGCGGGGGTGTCGATCGCCTTGACGATCTGGCCTGCGGTGCGTTTTACGAGTTGGGCCGGGTAGGCGACGTTTATCAGGTAGGCCGGCATGCCGCCGAACATGCCGCCGGTCCACTGCGGGTCTTCGCCCGTCGAGGCGCGCATGTCGGTGATGTCCCGGGCCATGCCTTCGTATTGCAGGACGTCGTGCTGCGGCAGCACTTCGCCCCGGAACTGCGGGGCGAAATAGAGGGCGCTCACGACGAAAAACAGCGCGAGGGCCGCCGCTGCGGGAAGCAGCCTTTTGAGAAATCCTTTCGAAAAATCCATTCCGTCGATTCTTTACCGATTGCCAAAGGTACGAAAAAATAGCGAGAGTGCGGTGTGCTCATTGCGAAAAATGACTATCTTTGCGGATATGATTACACTCGATGACATCCGCAGGCCCGTGACGGCCGAGCTGGCTGCGTTCGAAGAGTTCGTCGAACGGCAGTTCACGGCCGAAGGGGAGTTGCTGTCCGACATGCTACGCTATGCCCTGACGGCGCGCGGCAAGGGCATCCGTCCGCTGCTGGTGATGCTTTCGGCGGCGATGAACGCTCCGGTCAAGGGAGCGGCGGGCGGACGGCGCGCCTCGCTGGCGGCGATGCTGGTCGAAATGATCCACGTGGCCTCGCTCATCCACGACGACGTGATCGACGAGGCCGACACGCGCCGCGGCAAACCCTCGGTCAATGCCCGCTGGCAGTCGCACAAGGCGGTGATTCTGGGCGATTACATCCTGGCTAAAAATATGAATATCGGCCTGCAGAGCGGGCAGTTCGATCTGGTGACGCACGTATGCGGCTCGATGGCCGCGCTGTGCGAGGGCGAGGTGTTGCAGGACGAATGCGCCGCCGAACGCAGCATGACCCGCCGGACCTACCTCGACATCATCTACAAGAAGACGGCGAGCCTGCTGGGCGTCTCCGCGTCGGCGGGGGCGCTGGCCGTGGGGGCCACGCGCGACAAGGTGGCGACGATGCGCCGCTTCGGCGAGGCGGTGGGCATGGCCTTCCAGATTCAGGACGACATCCTGGACTATACCCCCTCGGCGCAGACGGGCAAACCCGTCTGCAACGACCTGCGGGAGGGGAAGATCACGCTGCCCCTGCTGACGGTGCTCGACCGCGCGTCGGAGGAGAGACGGGCCGATCTGCTGGACAGACTGGCCCGTTGTCACGAGGACGACGAAGCGGTGGAGTACCTGCGTCTTGCGGTGGAGCGGGAGGGCGGACTCTCCGCCGCGGCCGAGGTGATGCAGGGTTATGTCTCGCGGGCCGTGGGGATGCTCTCCGACTACGACGACTCCGACTACCGCTCGGCGCTGGTGAACCTCTGCGCCTATATCGTCGAACGCGACAGATGACCGCAAATCCGGACAAACGATTATTAACCTAAATAACAGATCAACTCTATGGAACAAAAGAAGAATTACACATTACCTATCATCATGATGTTCGCGCTCTTCGCGATGATCTCGTTCGTCACGGGCTTCGCCAATCCGCTGGGCGTGATCGTGAAGAACCAGTTCTCGGTGGCGAACTGGATGTCGCAGCTGGGTAATGCGGCCAATTTCATCGCCTACGCCTTCATGGGTATTCCGGCGGGTCTGATGCTCAACCGCATCGGCTACAAGAAAACGGCGCTGGCGGCCATTGCGGTCGGTTTTATCGGCGTGGGTATCCAGTACCTTTCGGGCGTGGCCGGCAGCTTCGCGGTTTACCTCGTCGGCGCGTTCGTCTCGGGTTTCTCGATGTGTATGCTCAATACGGTGGTCAATCCGATGCTCAACACCCTCGGCGGCGGCGGCAAGCGGGGTAACCAGCTGATCCAGTTCGGCGGTTCGCTCAACTCGATCTCGGCCACCATCGTGCCGATTCTGGTCGGTTATCTGATGGGCGACGTGGCCCGCGCGACGATCAGCGACGCTTCGCCCGCGCTGTTCATCGCCATGGGTATCTTCGCCGTGGCCTTCGTCGTGCTCTCCATGGTCTCGATCCCCGAGCCGTATGCCATCGAGGAGAAGGCCGCCGAGGCGAAGAAGGACAAGCACAGCGCGCTCTCGTTCCGTCACTTCGTGCTGGGCGCCGTGGCCATCTTCATCTATGTGGGCGTCGAGGTCGGCATTCCCAACTTCATGAATCTCTTCCTCACCTCCACGACCGACGGCGCGGGCATGGCGGCCGCGGCCGCGGGTTCGCTCGTGGGCACGTACTGGTTCCTGATGATGTGCGGCCGTCTGGTCGGCGGCATCATCGGCGGCAAGGTCTCGAGCAAGTCGCAGCTCTCCGTGGTGGCTTCGGTAGCCATTCTCTTCGTGCTGGTGGGCATCTTCTCGCCCGTCACCTCGACGGTTTCGATGCCCGTCTTCACCGGTACGGGCTTCGGACTGGTGGAGGTTCCCGTCGGCGTCATGTTCCTCACGCTCTGCGGCCTCTGCACCTCGGTCATGTGGGGAGGCATCTTCAACCTCGCCGTCGAGGGCCTCGGCAAATACACCTCGATGGGTTCGGGCTTCTTCATGGTGATGGTCTGCGGCGGCGGTATCCTTCCGCTGATCCAGGGCGGCGTGGCCGACTTCGCGGGCTACCTCTCGAGCTACTGGGTCGTGATCGTGGGTCTGGCCTACATCCTCTTCTACGCCCTCGTGGGTTCGAAGAACGTGAACAAGGATATTCCGGTGACCGACTGATCGGCCGTTTCCGGAACGCAGAACGGGGGATGCCGCAGCGCGGCGTCCCCCGTCGGTTTTCGGGCGCGGCATTTCCGTGCGGAATCGTTTCCTGCTCCGGTGTTTCCTGCGCCTGTTTCCGCGCGGCGCGTTTCCGGGGGCGTTCTCTTCGGCGCATAGCTTTCGGGTGCGGCCGCTTTGCCGCGGCCGGAGGGGATGCGAAAAAACGGGACATTCATTTCGAATGTCCCGTTTTCCGTTTCCGGGCAGGTGCGGATTACTTCTCCGAGCTGCTCGTCATGCGCTTCTCCTTGATACGCGCCTTCTTGCCCGTCAGATCGCGCAGGTAGTAGATGCGGGCGCGGCGGACCACACCGATCTTATTGACCTCGATCTTCTCGATATGGGGCGAGTAAAGCGGGAAGATGCGCTCGACGCCCACGCCGTTCGAAATCTTGCGGATCGTGAACATCTTGGTCTTGCCCTGACCCTTGATCTGGATAACCACGCCGCGGAAACTCTGCACGCGCTCCTTGTTACCCTCGACGATTTTGTAGGATACGGTGATCGTGTCACCGGCCTTGAACGACGGCACGTCGGCGTCCGTCTTCGGCCACATCTGCTCGTTTACGAGCCGGATGATTGCGTCTTTGTTCATTGTTGCAACGAATTTTGAGTTTCGCACCCGACATTCCCGCTGCGCCCGGACTACCATACGGACCCCTTGTCCGTAATCCCGCGGAACCGCTCCGCCGCATCCCCGCCGGTCCGCTTTCCGTTTCCGGAAAGCCTTCCCGCGCGTCCGCCGCATCGTCCGCCGTCGCCGTAGCGCCCAATGAAAGAGGTCGATATACGCCCTGTTGGGGTTGCAAATATAGGAAGAATTTTCCGAATGGCGCAACTATTGCCTCGAATTCCGTTTCGGTCGGAGGATTTATCGCTATCTTTACGGGCGATTTCCGGCCGGGATTCCGCGGAGCGGAGCGGTTTGCGCCGCTTTCGGGGCCGCGGGTCCGTTTCGCCGGAACGGAACGAAAAAGACTATGGAAGAGAGACTGATACTCGTGACCAACGACGACGGTTACGATTCGCGGGGCATGGAGGCCGCCGTCGAGGTAGCCCGCACCTTCGGGCGCGTGGTGGTCGTGGCGCCCGAGACGACGCAGAGCGGCATGAGCCAGGCCATCACCATGTATAGTCCGCTCTACCTGCGCTGCGTCCGCGAGGAGGAGGGACTGGCGGTTTACGCCTTCTCCGGCACGCCCGTCGATTGCGTGAAGATGGCTTTCGACTGCCTGCTGCGCGACGAACGGGTCGATCTGGTGCTCTCGGGCATCAACCACGGCTCGAACTCCGCGGTCAATGTGCTCTATTCGGGGACGATGGGCGCGGCCATCGAGGGCAGTTTCTACGGCTGTCCGGCCGTGGGACTGTCGCTCGACGACCATGCCGCCGATGCCGATTTCGAGGCGGCGGTGCTCTACGGCCGGCGGATCGTCGGCGCGGTGCTGGACCGCGGTGCGGAGCTGCCGCTGTGCCTGAACGTCAATGTCCCGAAGGGACGGCCCGGCGAGGTGCGCGGCGTGCGGCTCTGCCGGCAGAACCGCGGCTTCTGGCGCGAGGAGTTCTTCCGCCGCGAGGATCCGCGGGGCCGCCCCTACTTTTGGCTCACGGGCGAATTCGTCAATGGCGAGCCCGGAGCGACCGACACCGACGAGTGGGCGCTGGCGCACGGCTACGTGTCGGTGGTTCCCGTGCAGGCCGATCTGACGGATTACCGGCAGTTGAAGCGGCTCGACGGGATGTTCGAATGATTTTTTCGCTATCTTTGTGAAAAACCGCGGTTATGCTCATCAAGATCCTGCTCGTCATCTCGATCATCGTCCAGACGCTGGCGACGGCCTATGCCCTGCGGCTGGTGCGTGCCACGAAGTACAACTCCGTGTGGATACTCTTCATCGTGGGCTTCTCGCTGCTGACCATCGAGCGGCTGGTGCAGTTGCTCATGGATATGGGCGTGGAGATCGTTCCGCGCTGGTGGTTCGCCTACCTGGGCGTCACGGTGTCGATCTGCCTGTCGATCGGGGTGATGTACGCGCACAAGCTCTTCAAGTATATCGACCGCCTGAATCACCAGCGGACGCTGCTCAACAAGCGCATCCTGACGGCCGTGCTGCGTACCGAGGAGAAGGCCCGGTCGCGTTTCTCGAAGGAGCTGCACGACGGGCTGGGTCCGCTGCTCTCTTCGGCGAAGATGTCGCTGACGGCCCTTTCGCGCGACGAGCGCAGCGCCGAGCAGCGCGAGATCATCGACAATACGACCTATGTGATCGAGGAGGCGATCCGCTCGCTGCGCGAGATTTCGAACAACCTTTCGCCGCACGTGCTCAACGATTTCGGACTGGCGCGGGGCGTGCGGAATTTCATCGACAAGAGTGCGGCCATGCACGACGTGAAGATCCGCTTCACGACCAACCTCCGCACCGAACGTTACGATACGGACGTGGAGGTGATCCTCTACCGGGTGATCTGCGAGCTGATAAACAATTCGCTCAAGCATTCGGGCTGTTCGTCGATCAACCTTTCGCTTTCGCAGAACGGGCCGGAGCTGGCGCTCGACTATTCGGACGACGGCCGCGGGTTCAATCCGCAGGCGATGATGGACTGCGGTATGGGGCTTTCGAACATCGCGTCGCGCATCAATTCGCTCGGCGGCACGTTCGATATCACCTCGTCCAAAGGCCGGGGGATGCGGACGGCGATCCGGATCAACACGCAGGAGGAAGCTCCCGGACCCGCGGAGCGGACGCGCCGGCGTAAAAAAAGAGAGTAATCGGGATGGAGTGCAGAATCATACTCGTGGACGACCATTCGCTCTTCCGCAACGGGCTGCGGGAGTTGCTCGAACGCTGCGAAGGCTGCCGCGTCGTAGGCGAGGCGGCCAGCGGCGAGGAGTTCCTGGCGATGATGGAGGGGATGGAGGCCGACATCGTCTTCATGGATTTTTCGATGCCGGGGCTCGACGGCGCGCAGACGACCGAGCGGGCGCTGGCCCGGCGGCCGGAGCTGCGGATCATCACCCTGTCGATGTTCGGCGAGGAGAGCTACTACTCGCGGATGGTCGAGGCCGGAGCCCGGGGATTCCTGTTGAAGGATTCGGACATAGGCGACGTGCTGGAGGCCATCGGGACGGTGATGGGCGGCGGAAGCTACTTTTCGCCGCAACTGCTTTCGTCGCTGACGGGACGGATGCGCACGCGCGACGACGCGGCCGACGACCAGCTCTCCTCGCGCGAGCGCGAGATTCTGGTGGCCGTCTGCCGGGGGCTTTCCAACCAGGAGATCGCCGACGAACTCTTCATATCGAAGCGCACGGTCGATAAGCACCGTGCCAATATTCTCGAAAAGACCGGCTGCAAGAACACCGCGAGCCTGGTGGTCTATGCCATCCGCAACGGCATCGTCGAAATCTGATCCCGCAGGAGAGACCGGTCGGGCCCCCTGTCGCCGCGCTCCGCCTCCGGTGCGGGGCCGGATCGCGCGGCCGGGGCGGGTCGGCCGGGTTTCTGCCCGTCGGGGTATCTGTCCGCCGCGGCGTCACTCGCCGGTGTCGAGCCGGATCGTGTAGGTCTTTCCCGGTTCGAAGCCGGGATCGTAAATCAGCAGAAAGTTTTCGTCCACGGCGGCGTTCCATGCCTGTCCGGCCGCGAGGCGGGGATTCGGCAGCCGCTCGGGGAAGAAGTAGCTGAAAGGCAGCCTGCCCACGTGCTCCTCCTTGAACCGGCCGCCCGCCATGCGCTCGGCGTCGAATGCGGCGGAGGTCGTCACCGTCAGGATGCACTGTCCCTTTTCGTGCCGTTCGCTCACGGTGAAATCGCGTTCGGCGGGAAGCTCCCGCAGCCGTACGTCCCATGCCGGGTCGCCGTAGAACGCCAGCACGTCGCGGTCGAAGAAGAAGCCCGTCTCGTCCGCCGAGAGTTTCCGCCCCGCGACGCTGTCGGCCCGGACGAAATCCTCCTCGGCGAAACCCTCCTCGCCGAACGGGAAGGCCCGTTCGCCCAATCCGGGACACCACTCCTCGAGCTGGTGCAGCATGTCCTGCTGGTTGAGGTAGAAGGCCTCGGCGAGCGTGTAGCGTCCGGGCGTCGTCAGCCAGTATTTCAGTCCGCCCCATCCGTTGCGGCCGTACCAGGTCGGGACCACGTAGCCGGCCATCGCCGCGGCGTTCGCGCTGTTCATCCATGCGACGGCCATGCTCCCGCGCGTGTTGTCCACGTTGCCGATCAGGCAGTTCCCGATCGGCAGGAACACGCGCCGCTTGTCCGACCCGGCCAGCGGCGTGCGCCCCTCCGGGAAGTCGGCGTAGAGCGCTCCGTCGGCGCACCGCAGGTTCCCCACCGAGAACGGCATTTCGAGGTTCCGTTCCGTGGCGTGCGAGGCCGTGGTGACGAGATCGGGATCGAGCCGGGCGTAGAAGTCGCAGAACTCCCGCAGCAGGTCGGGCCGCCCGTCGGGCAGCAGCCGTCGCGTGCGGTAGTGGGCAACGGAGTCTTCGCCCGGACGTTTCACGCCGCAGCGGCCCGCGTCGCGGTCGTCCACATAGGCGAAGGCGTCGAACCACTTGCCGCTGCCCACCTCGCGCAGCGTGCTTACGGCGCTCCGGATGACGAGCGGTTCGCGGGCGTTGCGCACCATGCGCAGCGCCGCTTCGGCGTCGTATCCCGTGATGACGCCCCAAAGGTAGTCGGCGTAGATGTCCCGGTCCGCCTCGCGGCTCATGCGGTTGAGCTCGATGATGTAATCGCGCCCGATGCGTTCGGGCCGGTCCACGAAGGCCACGTAACGGGGCGCCGCGCCGCGCAGCGCGGGCAGCGCCTCGCGCACCGAGTCGCGGTAACGGATCACCCGGGCGCCGGGATGGCTTTCGCGGAGCGCTTCGACGACGGCGCTCCACTGCGGGTCGTCGGCGATGCCGGGTCCGGCGACGATCGCGTAGTCCGATGCGGCCGGGGCCTGCGTGCAGGCGTATGCGGCGGCGGAGAGGAGAAACAGCAGGATTCGTTTCATATCGGGTTGCGGTTTTAGGTTGCGGCGGTTACATGAGCGGCGAGAAGACGCGCATGAAGGATTCGGCCCAGCGGCGGCGGCGCGGGCGGCGGAACCACTCGCCGGGCGTCACGGCATGGCATTTCGCGGCGTCGGAGTCGAATATCGCGGCCATGCGGGCGGTGAACTCCTCGTCGCAGACGAAGGCATTGACCTCGAAGTTGTGCTCGAAGCTGCGGAAATCCATGTTCGCCGAGCCGATCACGGTCAGCGCGTCGTCGGCGATGAGCAGCTTGGAGTGCAGGAATCCCGGTTCGTAGAAGAGTATCTTCACGCCGGCGCGCATCATGTCGTCGAGGTAGGAGTGCGACGCGAGGTCGATGAGCTTCGAGTCCGAACGCGCCGGGAGCATCAGCCGCACGTCGGTCCCCGCCAGCGCGGCGGTTTGCAGCGCGGTGTTCAGCACGTCCGAGGGGAGGTAGTAGGGGGTCTGGATCCAGACCCTGCGGCGGGCGTTTGCCACGGCGTAGCTTTCGGCCTGGAGCAGCGTGCGCCATTTGCCGAAGGGGCCTCCGGCCACGATTTGCAGGATGTCGTCCGTGTAGCGTTTCGCCGCGGGGAAGTATTCCGGACCGGCGATATGGCGTTTGGTGGTCGCCGACCAGTCGCTCAGGAAGGCGATCTGCAATCCCGCCACGCCGCTCCCCTCGATCCGGAAATGGGTGTCGCGCCACGAACCCCACTCCGTGCCGCGCACGTAGCGGTCGGCGATGTTCATGCCGCCGATGAAGCCCGTGCGGCCGTCGATGACGACGATCTTGCGGTGGTTGCGGTAATTGACCTTGCTCGTGAAGCGCGGGAACTTGACGTGCAGGAAGGCATGGACCTCGATTCCCGCCTCGCGCATCTCCCGGAAGAACGCCTTCTTGACGCCGCTGCACCCCACGTCGTCGTAGAGAATCCGTACGCGGACTCCCTCGCGGGCCTTCGCGGCGAGCGCGTCGCGGAGGCGGCGGCCCGTCTCGTCGTCGCTGAGGATGTAGTATTGCAGGTGGATGTGGTGGTGCGCCCGGGCGATCTCCCCGAGCAGCGCCTCCATCTTCGCTCCGCCGTCGGTGTAGGGGGTGATGCGGCTGCCGTAGAGCGGCACGGCGTGGCATGTGCGCCGGAGCAGTTGCGCCAGCGGACGGTACTGTTCCGGCAGGTCGGGACAGCCGGTGTGTTCGGCCTCCTCCAGTTGCAGGGTGATCCGTTTGCGCGTGCGGCGCGAGATGATGCGCTGTTTCGAGAGATTCTGTCCGAAGAAGAAGTAGAAGACGAGCCCCGCGACGGGCGCCAGCAGCAGTACGATGATCCACGGCAGGGTCTTCAGCGGATTCCGGTTGTCGGTGATGATGACCAGCACGATGCCGAGAATCGTGACCGTGTAAAGCGTGAGGAACGTGTATGTCAGGATTTGCTGCATGGGGGTCTTCGGGGTTTCTTCCGGAGCGCCGCACGGCCCGGGGCGGCGCCCCTTCCGGACGCAGGGGGCGCTGCGCCTTTCCGGACCGCTACTTCTCCGTCTCGGGGAAAGTCACGGTGTAGAGCAGGTGTTCGACGCCGCGCACGAAGTTGCGTTTGTGGAGCTTGGGCGAATAGACGTAGCAGTCGAGCGTGAAGACGCGGTTCGTGGCCGTGTCCACGGTCGTGTAGCTGACGAACGGACCTCCCATGAAATCGTTCTTCACGTCCCAGAAGCCGCGCAGCTCGCACCAGAGACGGCCTTCGAGGCGGAACATCCTGTAGGCCGGGGGGATGACTTCGGAGGTGGTCATCCAGGAGCCGTCCGACGGACCCGGAATCCGGGCCGCGTACTTGTTGCGGGCGGCGAGCAGCGCCTCGGGGGCGAGCGATTCGGGTCCCTCGTAGGGGTAGGAGCAGATGAAGAAGCCCTGGCTTGCGGCCGGGTACTCGTAGCGCGCCCAGAGGAAGTCGTCCTCCTGCTTGGCCAGCACGTAGCCCTTCGGGACTTTGATTCCGACGCCGAACGTCTTGCGCACGGCGGCGTCGATGCCCGTGTTGTAGAACTTCGAATTGGCCTCCACGGCACGGTCCCGTTCGGCCTGTTCGAGGGCGTGCACGAGGTTTTCGCGGTTCTTCGAGAGGTACTCCACGAGCGAGCGGTCGTCGGGACCCGCCGTCGTCAGGACGATCTGCGGCCGGGCCGTCACGTCGTATTCCACGCCTGTCGTCACTTCCGGGAGCGAGGGGTCGATCCGGATCTTGAGGATGTTCCGGTGGTCGGCCACGAGACCCGTGAATCCGCGCTCCTGCACGCGCAGCACGTCGAAGAGCGGTTCGGTCTGGTTGAGATAGGGAACCGGGGCCGTGAGCACGGCGCGCAGCGTGTCGCCCACCTCGCCCGTCCACTCCTGCTGCGGGCAGACCACGATCAGCTCGTAGGGCTTGCCCTGCGACGCCTTTTTCGAATCGGTCAGGGTATTGACGGCCTTGCAGCCGGCCGCCGTCGCCGCGATGAGCGCGGTCAGGATGATGCGGGAGAGTGCTTTCATTTCGATCGGTATTGTTCCCCGCGGAGACGGCGTCCGACGCCGGAAAATGTCGTGCGGCCGCTCTCTCGGGGGAAGTTATTCACAAATATAACCATATTTTTTCGCATTTGGCGCGGATTTTCCCTATTTTTGCTCCGGTATGCGTTTGAAGCCACCGAAAATAATCCGGCGTCTGATGCCGGACCTGATCTGGGAGATCGCCGACGAGGAGGGGGTTTTCCTCACCTTCGACGACGGACCGACGCCCGGTGTCACGGAGTGGATTCTCTCGACGCTGGACAAGTATGATGCCAAAGCCACCTTCTTCGTGCTGGGCAAGAACGTCGAGATGTATCCCGACCTCTACCGGCGGATTCTCGACGCCGGGCACAAGGTGGGCAACCACACCTATTCGCATCAGAAGGGATGGGGCATGAGCCTGGAACGTTACACGGAGGACGTGGATTTCGCCAACGATCTGATCCACAGCGAACTGTTCCGGCCTCCCTATGCGCGTATCACCCCGGCGCAGGCCCGTCTGCTGGGGCAGCGTTACAAACTGGTCATGTGGGACATCATTTCGCGCGACTACAACCGCAAACTCTCGCCGAGGACCTGCCTGCGGAACGTCACGAAGTACCTCGCCCCGGGGGCCATCGTCGTGTTCCACGACAGCGAGAAGGCTTTCCGCAACATGCGTTACGCCCTGCCCCGCACGCTGGAGAAGATTCGTCAGATGGGGCTCACGTGCAAGGCGATAGAGCTTTGAGCGTTCCGGACGGCGGCCGGAATGCGGGTGCGGAGAAAAATAGGAATATTGCTTTTTTTTTGCTAACTTCGCCCCCGCGAAATTCAATATCAAAAACAATACGTTATGGCAACTACCGCAGACATCAAGATCGGCATGTGCATCGAGCTGGACGGCAAGACCTTTCAGATCGTCGATTTCCAGCATGTGAAACCGGGCAAGGGCCCCGCTTTCGTTCGCACGAAACTCAAGAACCTCGAGAACGGCCGCGTGCTGGACAACACCTTCTCGGCTGGCGTGAAGATCGAGCCCGTGCGTGTCGAGCGCCGTCCCTACCAGTTCACCTACGAGGACGATCTGGGCATGCACTTCATGCATACGGAGACCTTCGAGGAGATCAACATCGACAAGAACCTGATAAACAACTACGACCTGATGGCCGACGGCCAGATCGTCGAGGTCATGTTCCACACCGAGAAGGAGACCGTGCTTTCGGCCGAACTGCCCCCGATCGTGGACATGGAGGTGACCTACACCGAGCCGGGCGTCAAGGGCGACACCGCTTCGACCAACTCGCTCAAGCCCGCGACGGTCAATACGGGGGCCACGATCCGCGTGCCGCTGTTCATCAACACGGGCGACAAGATCCGCGTCGATACCCGTACGCGCGAATACTACGAGCGCATCAAGTAGGCGTCGCCGCTGCCGGCCGGGCGCATGGCCCGGACCCGGACCGATTCACCCCGGACGAAGATACGGAAACGTGTCCCGTCCGGGGTTTTTCGTATGCTGCGGAGGAGAATGGCCGCGGAGTGTGCGGCGCAGGTGTGCGGAGAGCGAGCCACGGAGTGTGCGGCCTCCGCTCCCCGGGTTACAGGCCCGGGGTTTCGAACTCCTTCATCACGCGTTCCATCTTGCGGCGGATTTCGGCGGTGCAGAGGTTGCCGATGCTTCCCTCGTGGGTGTGATGCACCTCGCGCGTGGGACTGTATTCGCCCCGCTGGACGGCCATGCCCACCTGCCGGTAGGCCTCGCGGAACGGCACGCCCTGCAATACCAGCCGGTTCACGTCCTCGACGGTGAACAGGTAGTCGTATTTCCGGTCGTCGAGGATGTGCCCGTTCACCCGCAGGTGGGCGAGCATGAAGTCGCACATGCCGAGCGTCCGCCGGATCTCGTCCGTGGCCGGGAAGAGGATGTCTTTCAGGAGCTGCAGGTCGCGGTGGTATCCCGCGGGGAGGTTCGTTGTCAGCAGGGCGATCTCGTTGGGCAGCGCCTGGAGACGGTTGCAGCGGCCCCGCATGATCTCGAAGACGTCGGGATTCTTCTTGTGGGGCATGATGCTCGACCCGGTGGTCAGCTCGTCGGGCAGCGACACGAACCCGAAGTTCTGGCTCATGAAGAGACAGAGGTCCATCGCCATGCGGCCGACCGTCGCCGCGACGGCCGCGATGGCCGCCGCCGCCGCCCGTTCGCTCTTGCCGCGGCTCATCTGGGCCGCCACGACGTTGTAGTGCAGCTCCTCGAAACCCATGAGGCGCGTGGTCATCGTGCGGTCGAGCGGGAACGACGAGCCGTAGCCGGCGGCCGATCCCAGCGGATTCTGGTTGGCTATGTGCCACGCCGCGGCGAGCAGCCGCATGTCGTCCACGAGCGTTTCGGCGTAGGCCCCGAACCAGAGCCCGAACGACGAGGGCATGGCGATCTGGAGGTGGGTGTAGCCCGGCATCAGCACCTCCTTGTGGCGTTCGCTCAGCTCCTGCAGCCGGTCGAAGAGCGTGCGCACCGCACCGGCGATCTGCCGCAGTTCGTCGCGCAGGAACAGTTTGAGGTCCACCAGCACCTGATCGTTGCGCGAGCGTCCCGAGTGGATCTTCTTGCCTGCGTCGCCGAGCCTCCGCGTGAGCATCAGCTCCACCTCGGAGTGCACGTCCTCCGTGCCGGGTTCGATCTCGAAGCGTCCGGCCTCGATTTCGGCGGCGATCTCCCGCAGTCCCGCGGTCAGCGTCTCCAGCTCCTCGCGGGTCAGCAGGCCGATCTTCTCGAGCATGGCGATATGCGCCAGCGACCCTTCGACGTCGTAGCGCGCCAGCCGCATGTCCAGCTCGCGGTCCTGTCCCACGGTGTACTCCTCGATCATTCTGTCCGGCTCGAAGCCCTTGTCCCAAAGTTTCGTACTGCTCATAGTTCCGATGCTAATTTTTCGATGTAGGTTTCATAGACGGCGATCCCTTCGGCGATCTCCGAAAGGCACACGTATTCGTCGGCCGTGTGCGACCGTTCCGATTCGCCCGGGCCCATCTTGAGCGCCGGGAAGGGCATCAGCGTCCGGTCCGAAGTCGTGGGCGAGACGAATGTCCGGCGTCCGGCGGCGCGGGCGGCGCGCATGAGCGGATGGTCGTCCGCGACGGCCGCGGCGCGGATGCGCGTCGAGCGGGGCACGGCTTCCGAACGGATCGCGCGGCGGAGGATTTCGACCGTCTCCTCGTTCGTGTAGGCGTCCGTCGTGCGGATGTCGGCGACGAAGCGGCAGACGTCGGGCACGACGTTGTGCTGCGTACCCGCCTCGATCTGCGTGACGGCGATTCCGACGGGCCCCAGCAGCGCCGACTCCCGCTCGAAGCGGAATGTCCGCAGGCGGGCGATGTCGTCGAGCGCGATGTAGAGGGCGTTGATCCCCTCGTTGCGGGCCGCATGGCCGCTCCGGCCGCGGGCCGTGCAGTCGAGCACCACGAGCCCCCGTTCTCCCGCGGCGGCCTGCATGCCGGTCGGTTCGCCCACCAGCGCCATGTCGATCGGTCCCAGCACGGGCAGCAGGGCGCGGATGCCGCGTTCGCCCATGCACTCCTCCTCGGCCGTGAGGGCCAGTACGAGGTTGAAGGGCAGCGGCCGCGAGCGGAAGGCGAGGAACGTCTCGGCGAGCGCGACGACCGATGCCCCGGCGTCGTTGCTGCCCAGTCCGTACAGCCGGTCGCCTTCGACGGCCGGATCGTACGGATCGCGCGTGTAGGAGGCCGCGGGCCGCACCGTGTCGTGGTGCGAGTTCAGCAGCAGCGTCGGCCGCGCGGGGTCGAATCCGGCGGAACGGGCCCATACGTTGTTGTGGAGCCGTTCGGGAGCCGCACCGCGCTCCGCGAGGAAGGCGTGGAGCAGGTCGCCCGTGCGCGCCTCGTCGCGCGAGACGGAGGGCGTGGCGACGAGCCGCCGGAGCAGTCCGACGGCCTCTTCGGTTCTCGTATCCATCATTCTCTTCGTTCTGTTTTCCGGCTGTTCCCCGGGTCGGTCCGGCCGCAGGGCGGCCGCGTTCGGCCCGGTCAGCGTATCGTCGTGCCCGAGTCGTCGGCGAGGCGTTCGGCGCTGCGTATCGTGACGCTCCGCACGCCCTTTTCGACGGCCCGGAGGGCGTTTTCGATCTTCGGGATCATCCCTTTCGACACCGTGCCGTCGGCCTTGAGCGGGGGATAGGTCGCGGCGGTGATCTCGCGGATTACGGAGCCCTCGTCCTCCGCGTCGCGCAGCACGCCGCGCTTCTCGAAGCAGTATATGAGATCGGTCGGCGCGAGGCGTGCGGCGCCCAGCGCCACGGCCGAGGCCACGCTGTCGGCATTGCAGTTGAGCAGCGTACCCCGCCCGTCGTGCATGATGGCCGGGAAGACGGGCACGAGGCCCGCGTCGAGCAGCCGCCCGAGCAGCTTGTGATCGACCCGCTCGATGTCGCCCACGAAACCGAAATCGACCGGTTCCGGTGCGCGGCGGCGGGCCGTCACGATGTTGCCGTCGGCGCCCGACAGTCCGATGGCGTTGCATCCGGCGGCCTGAAGTCCCGCGACGATCTGTTTGTTCACCAGCCCGGCGTAGACCATCGTCACCACGTCGAGCATTCCCTTGTCGGTGATGCGGCGTCCTTCGACCATCCGCACCTCCAGCTCCAGCCGCTCGGCCAGCCGCGTGGCCAGCTTGCCTCCGCCGTGCACCAGGATCTTCGCGCCGGGCAGGGCGGCGAACTCGCCGAGGAACCGTTTGAGGGCCGCCGCGTCGTCTATGACGTTGCCGCCGATCTTCACGACTGTGATCCGTTCCGTCATTGCAGTCCCTCCAGCAGCCGTTTGAGTACCACCTGCGCCGAGATTTCGCGGTTCGCCGCCTCGGGGATGACCAGCGAGCGGGGCGATTCGATCACCGAGTCGGTGACGATCATGTTGCGCCGCACGGGCAGGCAGTGCATGAAGAAGGCGTCGTTCGTCAGAGCCATCTTCTCGTCGTCCACCGTCCACGAACGGTCGCGCGAGAGCACCTTCCCGTAGTTGGGGTCGGCCCATGCGGCCCAGTTCTTGGCATAGACGAAGTCGGCGCCTTCGAGGGCCTTGCGCTGGTCGTACTCGACGCGGGCGCGGCCCACGAACTCCGGGGCGAGCTCGTAGCCCTCGGGATGGGTGATGACGAAGTCGTAGTCCGCGGCGTTCATCCACTCGGCGAAGGAGTTGGGCACGGCCTGCGGCAGGGCGTTGGGATGCGGCGCCCAGGTCATCACGACCTTCGGGCGCTCGACGCGCCTGTGCTCCTCGATGGTGATCAGATCGGCGAAGCTCTGCAACGGGTGGCGCGTGGCGGCCTCCATCGAGAAGACCGGACGGCCCGAGTGGCGGATGAACTGTTCGAGTATGCGCTCCTCGTAGTCCTCGGCCTTGTCGCGGAAGCGGGCGAAGGAGCGCACGCCGATCACGTCGCAGTAGGAGCCCATGACGGGGATGGCTTCGAGCAGGTGCTCGGCCTTGTCGCCGTCCATCACCACGCCGCGCTCGGTTTCGAGTTTCCAGGCCCCCTGGGTGACGTCGAGGACCATGACGTTCATGCCCAGGTTCATCGCCGCCTTCTGGGTCGAGAGCCGCGTGCGGAGGCTCGAATTGAAGAAGAGCATCAGCAGCGTGCGGTTGCGGCCCAGACCCGTGAACTGGAAGCGGTCGCGCTTGATCTCCAGCGCTTCGGCGACGGCTTCGCGCAGGTCGCCTATGTCTTGTACGCAGGTAAATTTCTTCATGGTTTTCTTCTGTTTTCTGGGTTATCCGACGATTCCGCGGAACGATTCGAGGAAACGGTCGGCCAGCTCGCGCGTGAGGCAGAGGGCCGGAAGCAGCCGGACGGTCGAGGCGCCCGCTCCGCCCGTGAAGACGTGCCGCTCGAAGAGCAGCCGCCGGCGCAGTTCGGCCCCCGGACCGTCGGTTTCGATGCCGATCATCAGGCCGCGGCCCCGGACTTCGCGGAGCGTCGTGAACCGCCGCAGCTCGCCGAGCAGGTATTCGCCCACCGCGGCGGCGTTTTCCACGAGCCGTTCGCGTTCGATCGTGTCCAGCACGGCGATCGCCGCGGCGCAGGCGAGGTGGTTGCCGCCGAAGGTGGTGCCCAGCAGACCCGGCCGCGCCTCGAAGTGGGGCGCGATGAGCACGCCGCCGATCGGGAAGCCGTTGCCCATGCCTTTGGCCGTGGTGATGAGATCGGGGCGGATGCCGGCGTGCTGGTGGGCGAAGAAGCGCCCCGTGCGGCCGTAGCCCGACTGGATTTCGTCCAGGATGAGCTGCGTGCCCGTTTCGGTCGCCGCCTCGCGCAGGGCGCGCAGGAAGTCGTCCGTCGGGCAGTGGATGCCCGCGACGCCCTGGATTCCTTCGACGATCACGGCGGCGAATTCTCGCGTCGAGAGTTTCTCGCGCACGGCGCCGATGTCGTTCAGCGGCGCGAACTCCACGTTCGGCGTGCGGTTGAACGGCGCTGCGATCGCGGGGTTGTCCGTGGCGGCCACGGCGCCCGCCGTGCGGCCGTGGAACGCCTTCGTGAAGGAGAGCACCTTCGCGCGTCCCGTGTGGAACGAGGCGAGCTTGAGTGCGTTCTCATTGGCTTCGGCCCCCGAGTTGCAGAGAAAGAGGCTGTAGTCGGCATAGCCCGATATGCGTCCCAGCTTCTCGGCCAGACGGGTCTGGAGCGGGTTTTCCACCGAATTGGAGTAGAAGCCCAGACGCGCGACCTGCTCCGAGACGGCCCGCACGTAGTCCGGGTGGGCATGGCCGATCGAGATCACGGCGTGTCCGCCGTAGAGGTCGAGGTACTCCGTGCCGGCCGTATCATAGACGAAACAGCCCCGGCCGCGTACCGGTTCGACGGGGTAGAGGGAATATACGTTGAAAAGTTCCATGTGTTTCCGTTCGTTTTTCGCCGCCGGGGCGGCTTGGGTTTCAGAATGCGGAGGCTTTGAGCCGCAGCCCCTCCCGCTCGTCCAGTCCGAACAGCAGGTTCATGTTCTCCACGGCCTGTCCCGAGGCGCCCTTGAGCAGGTTGTCGATCGCCGAGACGACGTGCAGCTTGTCGCCGTGGCGGGCCACCTGCAGCAGCGCCTTGTTCGTATTGACGACCTGCTTGAGGTCCACGCCGCGTTCCGTGACGTGCGTGAAGGGGGCCGTTGCGTAGTAGCCGGCGTAGAGCTTCCGCACGTCGGCCTCCTCCAGCGTGCACCGCGTATAGACGCTGGCGAGAATGCCCCGCGCGAAGTCGCCGCGCATCGGCACGAAGTCGATTTCGGCGTCGAACGCCGGTTCGATCCGCCGCAGGTTGCGGCCGATCTCCAGCAGGTGCTGGTGCGTGAAGGCCTTGTAAACCGAGAGGTTCGCCGTGCGCCAACTGAAGTGGGTCGTGGCCGAGGGTTTCACCCCGGCGCCCGTCGATCCCGTCACGGCCGTCACGTGCACCTCGTCGCGCAGCAGCCCCGCGGCGGCCAGCGGCAGCAGTGCCAGTTGGATGGCTGTGGCGAAGCATCCCGGGTTGGCGATGCGCCGCGCCGTGCGGATGCGGTCGCGCTGCCACTCCGGCAGTCCGTAGACGAAGCCTTCGCTCTCGTCGCGGAAATCCTGCGCCAGGTCGATGATCCGCACGCCGGCCGGAACGTCGTGCGCCGCGAGCCACTTGCGGCTCTCTCCGTGGGCCGAGCAGAGGAACAGGACGTCGATCGCCCCGAGGTCGAAGCCGTCGCAGAAACGCATGTCCGTGTCGCCTTCCAGCCCTCCGTGGACCTCCGAGAGGCGGTTGCCCGCGTTCGAGGTGCTGTGCACGAAGACGATTTCGGCCTGCGGGTGATTGACCAGAAGGCGGATGAGTTCGCCGGCGGTGTAGCCGGCGCCTCCGATGATGCCGGCGCGTATCATTTCCCGTTGCGCTTCTGGACGTTGTGGTAGATCTTGATCTGGTTGCCGAGAATCTTCGTGAAGCCCTTCACGTCGTCGGCCGTCCACGCCTTGTTCACTTCGCCGTATTCGCCGAAATCGGTCTTCATCAGGTCGAACGGGGACTCCACGCCCACGAGCGTGTAGTTGCGCGGCCGCAGGATCAGCTCCACCGTACCCGTGACGTTGCGCTGTGACGAGCGGAGCATCGCCTCGATGTCGCGCATGACGGGCTCGAGGTACTGCGCCTCGTGGAGGAACATGCCGTACCACGTGCCCACCTGGTCCTTCCAGTAGAGCTGCCATTTGGTGAGCGTGTGCTTCTCGAGCATCTTGTGCGCGGCGATGATGAGCATGGGGGCGGCGGCCTCGAAGCCCACGCGGCCCTTGATGCCGATGATCGTGTCGCCGATGTGCATGTCGCGGCCGATGCCGTAGCGCGAGCCGATCGCCTCCACGGCGCGGATGGCCTCCACCTTGTCGGCGTAGGGTTTGCCGTTCACCGCGGCGATCTCGCCCCGGTCGAACGCGATCGTGAGCCGCTCCTCGCCCTCGGCCTCGATCTGGCTCGGATAGGCCTCCTCGGGGAGCGTCTGCTCCGAATGCAGGGTCTCCTTGCCGCCGATCGACGTGCCCCACAACCCCTTGTTGATCGAGTACTCCATCTTCTTGAAGTCGGCCGTGAAGCCGTGACGGCGCAGGTATTCGATTTCGTATTCGCGCGTCAGGGTCATGTCGCGCGTCGGGGTGATGATCTCGATCTCGGGGGCGAGAATCTGGAACGTCAGGTCGAAGCGCACCTGGTCGTTGCCTGCGCCGGTCGAGCCGTGGGCCACGGCGTCCGCGCCGATCCGCTTGGCGTACTCGATGATGGCGATGGCCTGGAAGATGCGCTCCGAGCTGACCGAAATGGGATAGGTCCCGTTGCGCAGCACGTTGCCGAAGATCATGTAGCGGATGCTCTTCTCGTAGTACTCCTGTTCGATGTCGAGCGTGGCGTGCTCCCTGGCGCCGAGCTCTTCGGCGCGCTGCGCGATCTTTTCGAGTTCGGCCTTCGAGAAGCCGCCCGTGTTGGCGATCGCCGTGTAGACGTCGTATCCCTTCTCCTCCGAGAGGTATTTCACGCAAAACGAGGTGTCCAGCCCGCCGCTGAACGCCAGAACCACTTTTTTCTTGGTTTCCATGATATTGTCTTTGTTGTTGTTCGCGTTAGTTCACCGGAGTGCAAATCCTCCGGCCGTTGTCGCGGCCTGTGGCCGCGTTTGCAAGTCCGACCCCATCCCAAACCCCTCCTTCGGGAGGGGCCTGTCGCGACGCACCCGAAATGATTCCGGGAATGACCGCCTGCCGATCGGCCGGTTGCCGTACTTTGGCTTTTACTTCAGATGAAACAGTTTTTTTACCTTGTTCCGGAAAAACATCTTGTAGGGCGCCAGCCGCGACTGCTTCCGGGGCGGTTCCTTCGCCGGGTCGTACAACATGCCCGTGCAGAGGCACATGCGCCGGTGGTTGCGCTGCAAAATATCGTAGTTGCAGCATCCCTGGCATCCCTGCCAGAACTCCTCGTCCTCGGTCAGCTCCGAAAAGGTGACCGGGACGTATCCCATGCGCGAGTTGAGCTTCATGACCGGAAGCGACGTGGTGATACTGAATAACTTGGCATAGGGGAATCGTCGTCGGGCCAGCTCGAAGGTTCGTCGTTTGATCTGTTCCGCGAGTCCCATGTGCCGGTACTCGGGGTCCACGATCAGTCCCGAGGTGGCGACGAAGTCGCCGTGACCCCAGCACTCGATATAGCTGAACCCGACCAGTTTTTCCCCGTCCAGCGCCACGACGGCCTTGCCACCGGTCATTTTCGCGGCGATATACTCGGGCGACCGCTTGGCGATGCCCGTACCCCGCTGCAGTGCCGACTCGTAGATCAGTTCGCAGATACGCGGAGCGTAGTGCGCATGAGTCGGGTCGGCAAAAACGACGCTGATTGTGCTGTTATCCATTTATCGTTTGTGGGTGAATGAAAAAAGTTGTGTGTCAGTTGATGCGGTAGGCCCGCTGCACGCCCTTGATGCGCATGATGTGGTGCACGAGCGTGTCCACGACGCCCGCGCCGGGCACTTCGACGGCCACCGTGCCCGCGAGGCAGCCGTTCGGCGCCGCGGCGAAGTTGATCGAGCGGATGTTGAGCTTCAGGTCGCGGCTGATGGCCTCCGTGATGTGGTTGGCCATGCCCGTCGTGTCGGCCGCCACGATGCGGATCATGACGCGGAACGCCCCTTCGGCCGACTGCCGCCAGCGCGCCTCGACGACGCGGTAGGGGTAGTTCTCGCGCATCCGCCGGGCGTTGGGGCAGTCCGTGCGGTGGATCGTGATGCCCGAATTGATCGTCACGAAACCGAAAACCTCGTCGCCCTTGATCGGGTTGCAGCATCGGGCCAGCTTGTACTGTATCTTCGAGATGTCGTCGTCGATCACCAGCGCGTCCTGCGAGGCGGCGGGCGGCTCCTTCGCGCCCTGCTGCGCGGCCTTCTGGCGTTCGATCTCGGCCGCTGCGGCGCGCCGCTGTTCCTCGGCCTCGCCCGAGAGGTGGCGCGAAAGGAGCTCCTTGATCGTCCCGAAGTCGAGCTTCTGCGTGGCGATCAGGGCGTAAACCTCCGTGCCCGTGCGCACCTTGAAGTGGCGGGCGAGGTAGCCCACCGCCTCGTCGATCGTCAGCGGGAGTTTCCAGTTCTTGAGTTTGCGTTCCAGCTCCTCGCGCCCCATGCGCGTATGTTTGGCCTGCTCCTCGCGCAGGAAGCTCTTGATCTTGTTGCGCGCCTTCGCCGTGACGACGAACGCGAGCCAGTCGGCCTTGGGCGTCTGGTTCTTCTGCGTCAGGATCTCCACGATGTCGCCGTTGCGCAGCGGTTCGCGGATCGACACGGCGCGGTTGTTCACCTTGCCGCCCGAGCAGGTCGAGCCCAGATTGGTGTGGATGTCGAAGGCGAAGTCGAGCAGCGTGGCCCCTTCGGGCAGCTTGCGCAGGTCGCCGTTGGGGGTGAAGACGAAGATCTCGCCCGAGGCGGGTTTTGCGTCGAAACGCTGCGCCAGCGAGTGCGTCGTGTCCTCCATCAGTTCGCGCAGGCGGCCGAGCCACTGTTCGCTGGTCTGCGCTCCCTGTCCCACGCCCTTGTAGCGCCAGTGCGCGGCGATGCCCCGCTCGGCCACGGCGTCCATGCGCTCGGTGCGGATCTGCACCTCGACCCAGCGGCCTTCGGCCGACACGGTGGTGTGCAGCGACTCGTAGCCGTTCGACTTGGGGATCGAAATCCAGTCGCGCATGCGGTTGGGATTGGGCGTGTAGAAGTCCGTCACGACGGAGTAAACCGTCCAGCAGAGCCGCTTCTCCTCCTCGTGCGGGCAGTCGATGATGATGCGGATGGCGAAGATGTCGTAGACGCCCTCGAAGGGCACGTGCTGCTTGTGCATCTTCGACCAGATCGAGAAGATTGACTTCGTACGGCTCTTGACGTGGTATTTCATGCCGAGGCGGTCGAGCCGCTCGGTGATCGGCACGAGGAAGCGGGCGATGAAGGCGCGGCGCTCCTCGGCGCTCTCCTCGAGTTTCGTGATGATGTGCTCGTAGTCCTTCGGTTCGAGGTATTTGAGGGCGATGTCCTCCAGCTCGCTCTTGATTTCGTAGAGACCCAGCTTGTGGGCGATCTGGGCGTAGAGGTTCATCGACTCCCAGCTCTTCTTGCGCCATTTCTCGTGCGGGAAGATGCCGAGCGAGCGCATCACCTCGAGGCGGTCGGCCAGTTTGATGAGGATTACGCGCGGGTCCTCGGAGTAGCTGACGATCAGGTCGCGGAAGTTGTCGGCCTGCTCCTTCGAGGTCTTCAGCTTCAGCTCCGAGATGTTCGCCAGCCCCATCGTGATGCCCACGACCTGTTCCCCGAAACGGTTCCGGATCTCTTCGGTGAGTGCGAGGAATTCGTCTGCCGGGCGCTCCTTGTGCGCCAGCCGCACGACGTCGTGCAGGATGGACGAGACGGCGGAGTTGCGTCCGAGGCCCACTTCCGAAATGACGATCGACGCCACGGCGGCGGCGTGGTCGAGCATCGGCGTCCCGTCGTAACGGCACACGCCGGCGAGCTTCCCGTCGGCATACTCCAGCGCCTCGTCCACAAGGCGCTGCGTCGTCTCTGAGAAGTTCGCGCGCACGAGCGCGCGCAGATTTTCGTAGCGTGAGAAATCCATTGAACCCAACCTCTTAACCTTGTTGGCAAAGATATGAAAAAATTTTTATAAATTTGGCACACAGAACCAATCCGTTGTCCCGTGGAGAAGAAAAAAGCGGTTTACGTCCCTACCGCAGGCGAGGAGATCGCCAACGTATTGTCGCACGGCGTCATGGCGCTCGCGATGCTCGCGGCCCTTCCGTTCGCCGCCGTATGGGCCTACACGCACGATCCGGAGGGGGTGCGGGCGGCCTTCTCGGTTTCGGTCTTCGTGATCTCTGTTTTCCTGATGTTTCTCGTCTCGACGCTTTACCACGCGATGCGCCCCGCCTCGCGCCACAAGGAGGTGTTCCACGTGCTCGACCATATCTTCATCTACGTGGCCATCGCCGGAAGCTATACGCCCGTCGCGCTTTCGGTCATCGGCGGCTGGCAGGGGCTTCTCATCGCCGGACTGCAATGGGCGATGGTGGTGTTCGGCATCTTCTACAAGTCGCTGTCGCACCGTTCGATTCCGGCCGTCAGCCTCACGATCTACCTGGTGATGGGGTGGGCCATTCTCCTTTTTCTTCCGCTGTTCGTCCGCCGCGCTTCGACGGAGCTGCTGGCGCTCATCGCCCTCGGCGGCGTGCTCTATACGCTCGGGGCGGGGATCTATGCCTGCAAGGGGTTCCGCTATCACCATCTGGTGTGGCATCTGCTGATCGACCTGGCGGTGGCGGCCCACTTCACGGGAATCGTTTTCTTTCTCGGTTAGTGCTTGTACACCACGTAGATGTGGTCGTCCGGCAGGGCGTAGAGCCTGCGTTCCTCTTCGGGAAGCGAGGCGGCGTAGTCGATGTCCGCGGCCTCGAATCCCGCTTCGCGCAGCCGGTCGGTATAGTCCGCGCCGTAGATGCGCCGGTGGTCGTACTGGCCGAAGATGCGCGTGCGTTCGTCGGGATCGGTGATCGAATCGTCTTCGAAGGTGCGTTCGTAATCGCGTTCCACGGGCGAGAGGACGATGCCCCACCCGCCGGGGCGCAGGATGCGGTGCAGCTCGCGCAGGGCGCGGCGGTCGTCGGCCACGTGTTCCAGCAGGTGGTTGCAGAGGACGACGTCCACCGAATTGTCGGCGAGCGGAATCTGCTGCACGTCGAAATGCAGGTCCGCGAGCGGGCTTTCGAGATCGGCCGTGACGTACCTGCCGGGCCGGGCCGCGAAGTGGGGTTTCAGGTGGCGCATGATGCAGACCTCCGGGGCGATGTGCAGCGTGCGGGGGTGGCTTTTCAGCAGGTCGGTCTCGCGGGTCAGATAGAGCCATAGCAGCCGGTGGCGCTCCAGCGAGAGACAGCGGGGGCAGAGTGCGTTGGGGCGCGGCCGCACATAGCCGTAGGGGAGGAATTTCCGGTATTTCGCGCCGCAGACGGGGCACTCGGCGCCCCGGCCCCGGTAGAACAGCCCGGCCACGGGCACGGCCCATCCCGCGATCCGTTGCAGCACGGGGCGCGGGATGTGGTTGAGGGCCCAGCGGATCACCTTTTTCATGACTCCAGCACCTTGTTCACCTTCTCCTCGGCTTTGCGCAGGCGCGCCTTGCACGAGGCGATCAGCTCCGTGGCGCGTTTGACTTCGGCCGCGAGGCCGTCCACGTCCATCTCCTCGCTGCGCAGGCGGGCGAGAATCTTCTCGATCTCGGCCATCGCCTCGGTGTAGGTCAGCTCTTTTTTTGCCATATCTTCGTGTTTTTTACCGTCGCTTCGATCGTTCCGTCCGCCACTTCGATCCGCAGCGCGTCGCCCGGGCCGACGCCGCCGGCCGACACGACGGCCCTGCCGCCGCTGCGGACCACGGCGAAGCCCAGCCGCAGGATCCGCTCGGGCGAGCGTCCGGCGACGAGTTCCGCGGCGTTGTCGAGCCGCAGGAGCTGCCGGGCGAGAAAGCCGCGGGCGGCTTCGGGCAGTGTCGCCGCGAGGTGTTCCAGCCGGACCGTCTGCCGGGCGAGCAGCGTTCCGCTCGTCTGCCGCAGCTCGCCGCGGAGGCGTTCGAGCCGCACCTCCGACGCGTGCAGCAGGGCCGTCGTCGCGTCGTGGAGTTGCAGGGCGGCGACGTCGAGCCGTCCGTCGGCCCCGGCCATCCGTTCGACGAGCCACCCGGCCACGGCCGTCGGGGTCTTGAGCGCCGTATGGGCCACCATGTCCGCCACGCTGGTGTCCTTGTCGTGGCCGATACCCGTCGCCACGGGCAGCGGGAACTGCGCGATATGGGAGCAGAGACGGTAGGCGTTGAAGCAGTTCAGGTCGCTGCGCGAGCCGCCGCCGCGGATCAGCACGACGGCGTCGAATTCCTCCTGCCGTGCGGCGACGGCGCAGAGGGCCTCCACGATCGACTCCTCGGCGGCCGCACCCTGCATGAAGGCGTCGAAGAGCGTCAGAGCGAACCGGTAGGGGCTTTTGTCCAGCTCCTTGCAGAAGTCCTGGTAGCCTGCGGCGTTGGCGCTCGACACCACGGCCACGCGCTGCACGACGGCCGGAAGCGGTGTCTCGCGGTTCATGTCCCAGACCCCGTCGCGCTGCAACTGCGCGATGGTCCGCTGCCGCTGCCGTTCCATGTCGCCCAGCGTGTAGGAAGGGTCCATGTCGGTGATCTGTAACGAGAAACCGTATATTTCGTGGTAGGTGACCAGCACGCGGGCGAGAATCTGAATGCCCGCTTCGAGCCGCTGCCCCGTCTCGGCTTCGAAGTAACCCGCGATGCGGGGGTAGTGGCTGCGCCAGATGACGGCGCGGGCCTGCGCCGTGGGCACGCCGTTGTCGCCGCCCTTCTCCACGAGTTCGAGGTAGCAGTGGCCCGAACGGTTGATCTTGATCTCCGAAATCTCGGCGCTGACCCATACGGGCAGCGCGAAGCGCTCCTCGAGGGTCTGCCTGACGAGCCGTTGCAGCTCGCGGAGGGTGATATGCCGTTCTTCCGCCATGGTCAGCCGAGCAGGATGCCGATTGTGAGCGATGCTCCGAAGAGGAGGATGTTGCGCGCCGTCTCGCCCAGGCAGACGTTCAGCTCCTCGCCGTGGTCGATGCGCACCATCTTGCGCCACGTGGCCGTGTGCGCCGCGGCGTAGAGGAGCGGCAGCAGGGCAGCCCACGTGCGGCCCGCGGCGAGCAGCGTGAGGCAGAGGACTGCGGGAACCAGTCCCAGCAGCAGGTAGCCCCAGCGGCCGACGGCGGCGCAGGTGAGGACGACGATCGTGCGCTTGCCGCAGCGGGTGTCTTCCTCGCGGTCGCGGAAGTTGTTGAGCATGAGCATCGTGTCGATCACCAATCCGCAGGCCAGCGCGACGAGAGTGACCTCCGCCGTCCACTGTCCGGTCTGCACGTAGTAGGTGAACCCGACGGGAATCAGTCCGAAGAAGAGCACGACGGCCGCATCGCCCAGCCCGTGATAGGCCAGCGGCCACGGGCCGGCGGTGTAGAAGTAGGCGAAGACGACGCAAGCCAGCCCCACGGCGACGAGCTCCCAGCCTCCGTAGGGCAGCCTTCCGTGCGTGAGGCAGAGAATGCCCGCACCCGCCGCGCAGGCCGCGAGAGTAAAACCCGCGATGCCCGCCTTCATGGCCGGCAGGGTGATATAGCCTTTGGCGAAGGCCCGGTCGGGACCGAGACGGTCGGGACGGTCGGCCCCTTTGAGGAAGTCCCAGAGGTCGTTCACCAGATTGGCCGTGCATTGCATCAGCAGGGCGAACGCGAGGCAGAGCGCGGCCGGTCCCGGACGGAAACCGCCGTCGGTCCAGGCCATCGCCGAGGCGACGAGGACGAGGATGACCGAGTTGCCCAGGCTGTACGGGCGTACGGCCAGAATCCAGGCCGATAGGGAGTTCGTTCTCATGCGGAATCGTTGTTTCTTCGTTTTTCGGGCGGCCTACCGGAACACCAGCTCCGCCTGTCGGGGGATGCGCTTGCCTTCGGGAAGCTGGATGCGCAGCACCCCTTCGCTTTCGACGGGCACGCCGTTCTTGCGGGCCGGCTGCCAGAGCGGCGCCTCCCCGAGCGCCTTCAGCACGCGCCGCCGGAGCCGTTTGTCGGTCACCTCCAGCTCCTGATCGACGACCGTGCGCCCCTCGGGGGTGATCTTGTAGCGCAGCACGACGCGTGCCGCGGGTTCGTCGTCGGGCCACTCGACGCGCCGGGCGATGTAGCGCCCGAAGGTCGAGTCGGAGGGGAACACCGCGGGACTGTCGTAGCGGAGCGTGACGAGAAGCACCCCGTTCGACGCGCGGAGGCCGTAGCGGGCGATGGTCTCCTCGTCGGCCGGAAGCGTTTCGACCCGCTCGATGTCCTCGGGCGGAATCGAGGCGATCTCCTCCGTCTCCCGGCCGTTCACGATGTAGAGCGGCTTTTGCGCCGCGGCCGGCAGGAGGGCGGAGCCGAGAAGCGCGAACAGGGTGAGTGCGTATCTTTTCATGGTCGTTCGTTTTCGGCAGAACGGGTGCGGAGGGGCGAATATTGCCCTGCACGGGTGTTCCCGCTCCGTCGTCGGGGTTTCTCTCTTTCGCCGGACAGTCCGCTCAGCGCATCCCATCCCGAACGGGCGAGGTCGGCGCATCCGTTGGGGCGGAACCGGACGCCCTCGGCTTCGAGCAGCGTCCGCTGGGCGTCCCACCCGGGAGCCGTGCGGCCCGCGGCGTTCACCACGCGGTGGCAGGGAACGCCCTCCGGGGCGGCCGCCAGCACATGCCCCACATGGCGGGCGTAGCCGGGCATTCCCACGAGCCGTGCGATCTGTCCGTAGGTCGCTACGCAGCCACGGGGAATCTGCGCGACGACGGCGCGGACCTCGGCGGCGAAACGGTCGGGAAGAGCCATCGCCCGGGGGTCAGAGTTCGCTCTCCTTCAGGCGCTCGGCGTTCTCGGCCACGATCAGGTGGTCGATGCAGTCCTGGATGTCGCCGTCCATGAAGGCCGCGAGGTTGTAGATCGTATAGTTGATGCGGTGGTCCGTGATGCGTCCCTGCGGGTAGTTGTAGGTGCGGATCTTGGCCGAGCGGTCGCCCGTCGAGACCATCGTCTTGCGCTTCGAGGCGATTTCGTCGAGGTATTTCGAGTATTCGAGGTTGAAGACGCGCGTGCGCAGCTCCTCGAATGCCTTGTCGAAGTTCTTGAGCTGCGACTTCTGGTCCTGGCACTGTACGACGATTCCCGTCGGGATGTGCGTCAGGCGGATGGCCGAGTAGGTCGTATTGACCGACTGCCCGCCCGGTCCCGAGGCGCAGAAGATGTCCTTGCGGATGTCGTTCATCGAGATCTCGACGTCGAACTCCTCGGCTTCGGGCAGCACGGCCACCGATGCGGCCGAGGTGTGCACGCGGCCCTGCGTCTCGGTCTGCGGCACGCGCTGCACGCGGTGCACGCCCGATTCGTACTTGAGCGTTCCGTAGACGTTCTGTCCCGTGACCTTCATCACCACCTCCTTGTAGCCGCCCGCGGCGCCCTCCGAGGAGGAGGTGATCTCGTAGCGCCATCCCTTCGATTCGATGTATTTGGCGTACATGCGCAGCAGGTCGCCGGCGAAGATCGCCGCCTCGTCGCCGCCCGTGCCGCCGCGTATCTCCACGATGGCGTTCTTCGAGTCCTGCGGGTCTTTCGGGATGAGCAGCAGTTTGATCTGCTCCTCCAGTTGTGCGATCTGCGGCTCCAGCTCCGCGATCATCTCGCGGGCCATTTCGCGCATCTCCTCGTCCTTGTCGTTGGCGAACGTATCCTTCGCCTCGGCGAGGTTGGCGACCGCCGTGCGGTAGCGCTCCGAGGTCTCGATGATCGGTTCGAGCTCCTTGTACTCCTTGGTGAGCTGGACGAACTGCTTGACGTCGGCGATCACCTCCGGGTCGGTGAGTTTCTGTCCGGTCTCCTCGTATTTGAGTTTCAAACCGTCGAGACGGTTCAGGATGGTGTTGTCTGCCATAGCCTTCGATTTTGCGGCAAGAGGGGCGCGCGTCCGGTTAGACCGGCGGCGGCTCCCGTTGCGGGTCGTTTATTTGCGCAAAGATAGGCAATATTCGGCAAACGGCAATGCCCCGTGCCGCTTTTCAGCGGCGGCGCTCCCCGTCCGGGACGGCGCAGAGGCGGTCGAGCCAGTCGAGTACGGCGCGCTGCCATGTCTCCCGGTAGGGGAAGGAGCCGAGCAGGCCCCAGCCGTGTCCGCCCGAGGGGTAGATGTGCAGCGAGGCCTCGATGCCGTGCCGTTTCAGGGCGTCGTAGTAGGCCGTGCTGTTTGAGGGCGGGACGGTCGCGTCGTCGTCGGAGTGGAACAGCAGCGCGGGAGGGGTTTCGGCGGTGACCTGCCGCGACGGAGACCAGGCCGCCGCGACGGCGGCATCCGTGCGCCGGCCGCCCAGCAGGCGGTCGAAGGTGATCCGGCAGCCGGGCGACTCCCCGTCCCCGGTCACGGGGTAGAAGAGGATCGAAAAGGCGGGTTTGAACGTGCCCAGCGTCGAGACGGCCGCCGCGAGGTGACCGCCGGCCGAAAAACCGGCGATTCCCACGCGGTCCGCGGTGTAGCCCGTGGCGCCCGCTTCGAGCCCTGCCATGATGCGCAGCGCCTGCACGGCGTCTTCGAGCGGCACTTCGGGATGGCCTTCCGGCAGACGGTATTTGAGCACGGCGGCCGTGACGCCGTTGGCGGCGAACCACCGGGCCGCGTCGTACCCTTCGTAGTCCATGCAGAGTTTCATGTATCCGCCGCCGGGGCAGATCACCACGGCCAGCCCCCGGTCGCGGACGCTGTCGGCCGGAAATACGTAAAGCTCGGCAGCCGAGACGTTCTCGATCCGGTCCGGTTCGGGCTCCCGCTCGGGGGAGGCGATGCCGTTCGAGTGGGGAGCCGTGCGGTTGTCCCAGATTTTGAGCACCGCGGCTTCGCCGTGCCGCTGTGCGGCGGCCGGGGCGGTGAAGAGCAGCGATGCGGCGAGCAGTGCGAGGATGCGTTTCATGGGGATATGCGTTTTCGGGCGGGATTCCGTGAACGGACCGTCCGGCAGATCGGACCGCGCCTCCTTCGCTTCCGCCGCACGGCGGAGTCCCGGGGCCGGAAGATTTGCCGGACGGTCTGGCGTGCGTGGACGGGTCAGATGACGATGTTGATGATCTTGCCCGGCACGACGATCACCTTTTTCGGCGTGCGGCCCTCGATCCATTTCTGCGCCTCGGGGGCGGCGACGACGTCGGCCTGGATTTCGGCCGGGGTCATCGACGCGGCGTACTCCTTTTTGAAGCGGAGTTTGCCGTTGATCGAAACGGGGTATTCGAAGGCGTTTTGCTTCAGGTACTTCTCGTCGCAGACGGGATAGGCGGCGTCGCAGACCGAGCCGGCGTTGCCCAGCCGCGACCAGAGTTCCTCGGCGATGTGCGGCGCGAAGGGCGCGATGAGCACCGTGAGGGGTTCGAGCACCTCGCGCTTGGAGCAGTCGCCCAGCTCGTTGAGGCAGATCATGAAGGCCGCGACGGAGGTGTTGAACGAGAAGTTCTCGATGTCGTCGGTCACCTTGCGGATCGTCTTGTGCAGCGTGCGCAGCTCCTTTTCGGTCGCCGCGTCGCCGGTCACGGCCAGCTTCCCGTCGCGGTCGAAGAACAGCCTCCAGAAGCGGCGCAGGAATTTGTGCACGCCGTCGATGCCGTTCGTGTCCCAGGGCTTCGACTGTTCGAGCGGCCCGAGGAACATTTCGTACATGCGCAGCGTGTCGGCGCCGTAGTTCTCCACGATGTAGTCGGGATTCACGACGTTGTACATGGATTTCGACATTTTCTCGACGGCCCAGCCGCAGACGTATCTGCCGTCTTCGAGGATGAACTCCGCGTCCCGGAAGTCGGGCATCCAGCGGCGGAAGGCCTCCTGGTCCAGGATGTCGTTCTTCACGATGTTCACGTCCACGTGGATCTCCTGCGTCTCGTATTGCTCCTTGAGCCCGAACGATACGAACTTGTTGGTCCCCACGACGCGATAGACGAAGTTCGAACGGCCCTGGATCATGCCCTGATTGACGAGTTTGCGGAACGGTTCCGGCTCGCAGACGTATCCCAGGTCGTAGAGGAACATGTTCCAGAAACGCGAATACATGAGGTGGCCCGTGGCGTGCTCGATGCCGCCGACGTAGAGATCGACGCTGCGCCAGTATTCGTCGGCCTCCCTGCCGACGAGCGCCTCGTCGTTGTGCGGGTCCATGTAGCGCAGGTAGTAGGCCGACGAGCCGGCGAACCCGGGCATCGTCGAGAGCTCGTAGGGATACCCGTCGGGGGTGTGCCACCCCTTCGCGCGGGCCAGCGGCGGTTCGCCCTCGGCCGTGGGTCCGAAATCCTCGATCGGGGGCAGCTCGAGCGGCAGCGCGTCTTCCGTGAGCGGACGGGCCACGTCGTCCTTGTAATAGATCGGGAACGGCTCGCCCCAGTAGCGCTGGCGCGAGAAGATGGCGTCGCGCAGCCGGTAATTGACCAGGCGTTTGCCCAGACCGCGCCGCTCCACCTCGTCGAACATCAGCGCGATGGCCTCCTTGACCTCCTTGCCGTCGAGGAATCCCGAGTTGATCATCCGGCCGGCCTTGGCGTCGTAGGACTCCTTCTCGACGTCGCCGCCTTCGACCACCGGGATCACCTCCAGCCCGAAGTGGCGCGCGAAGGCCCAGTCGCGCGAGTCGTGCGCCGGGACGGCCATGATGGCCCCCGTGCCGTAACCGGCCAGCACGTAGTCCGAGACGTAGATCGGAATGGCCTTCCCGGTGAAGGGATTCACCGCGCAGGAGCCCGTCGCCACGCCGCTCACGCGCCGCGTCTCGGCGATGCGCTCGCGCTCCGAGCGCTTCCGCGCCTCGGCGATGTACCGTTCGACGGCGTCCCGGTTTTCAGGCGTGGTGAGCTCGCCGACCCACTCGTGTTCGGGGGCGATGACCATGAACGTCACGCCGAAGATCGTGTCGGGACGCGTGGTGAAGATTTCGAGCTTGCGGTCCGAACCCTGGATGTCGAAGAAGACCTGCGCGCCGACCGAACGGCCGATCCAGTTGCGCTGGATCTCCTTGAGCGAGTCGCTCCATTCGAGCCCCTCCAGCCCGTCGAGCATCCGCTGGGCGTAGGCCGTCACGCGGAGCAGCCATTGCTTCATGCGCTTCTGCTCCACGGGATAGCCTCCGCGCACCGACAGTCCGTCGCGCACCTCGTCGTTGGCCAGCACCGTGCCCAGCTTCGGACACCAGTTCACCATCGTGTCGGCTCGGTAGGCCAGACGGTAGTTTTGCAGCACCTGCTCGCGCCGCACCTCGTCCCAGGCGTTCCACTCCGCGGCCGTGAAACGCATTTCGGTCGTGCAGGCGACGTTCAGCCCCTCGGTCCCCGATGCGGCGAAGGCGGCCTTCAGCTCCTCGATCGGACGCGCCTGCTGCCTGTCGTTGCAGTAGTAGGAGGCGAACATTTTGAGGAAGGCCCACTGCGTCCACTTGTAGTATTTCGGATCGCACGTGCGCACCTCGCGGTCCCAGTCGAACGAGAAGCCGATCTTGTCGAGCTGCTCGCGGTAACGGGCGATGTTGCGCTCGGTCGTCACGGCCGGGTGCTGTCCCGTCTGGATGGCGTACTGCTCGGCCGGAAGACCGAACGCGTCGTAACCCATCGGGTGCAGGACGTTGAACCCCTTGAGGCGTTTGTAGCGCGAATAGATGTCCGAGGCGATGTAGCCCAGCGGATGCCCGACGTGCAGGCCCGCCCCCGAAGGATAGGGAAACATGTCGAGGACGTAGAATTTGGGCCGCGAGGGGTCCGTTTCGACGCGATAGGTCTTGTTCTCTCTCCAGCGCTGCTGCCACCGGGATTCGATCTCCTTGAAATTGTACTCCATATCTGGTTTCGATTTATTGCCGAATTTCCCGCAAAATTAAGGAAAACTTTTCGGATTCCGCGCCGGAAACCTCCCGTTTTTCCGGTTTGCCGCACGTGCCGCTGTCCGGCCCGGCCGGGAAAAGGCGGCCTTTCCGGATGCTCCGGCGCGGTATTTGCTCCCCGTTCGCTCCGGATATAGGCTTAACCTATTGGCATATAAAAAATAAAGATTTGACAAGCCGGAATATTAGTATTATCTTTGCCTATGAAAATTAGAAATAATATTTATAAAATTTATTAACCAATACCGATTACGATTATGAAAACAATGGATTTTTTGCATCTCGATGCATCCGCGGCCAAGGGTGTGGCCGCTTCGCTGAAGCAGCTTCTGGCCGACTATCAGATTTTCTATTCGAACCTGCGCGGACTGCACTGGAACATCAAGGGACACGGCTTCTTCGTGCTGCACGCCAAATTCGAGGAACTGTATGACGACGTTTCCGAAAAGGCCGACGAACTGGCCGAGCGGATCCTGATGCTCGGGGAGGTTCCCGAGAACCGGTTCAGCGAGTACCTGCGGTCGGCCCGTCTGAAGGAGGTCTCGGGCATCTCGTGCTCGGACGAGGCGGTGAAGCTGGTGCTGGAGAGTTACGGCCACCTGATCGGCGAGGAGCGCAAGCTGCTCGCGCAGGCTTCGGAGGCCGGAGACGAGGGAACCGCGGCCCTGATGAGCGACTACCTGAGGGAGCAGGAAAAGCTGGTCTGGATGCTGGTGGCCTCCTCCGAGTGCGGCTGCGAAAAGAAGTGATCCGCAGCGGATTGCCCTGTCGGGCCGGAGCCTTTCGGAAGGCTCCGGCCTTTTTTTTTGCCTGTGCGGGTCAATGCTTTGGAATCGAGCCCGTTACGGTTTTATATATAATGATTTGTTTATATGTTTTTCAAAATTATAAAGAAAAAGAATCGGAAGCGGCGCGAAAACCCGTGAAAACGCGAAAAAAGAGCCGCATATATATTGTATTTCCAAAAAATTGCGTACCTTTGCAGTCCATTTTGGACAATGGAAATAGATTTTTTAACAACTTAAAGGACAGTTTAAGAAATGCCAACTATTCAACAGTTAGTGAGAAACGGTCGAGTGAGCATGGAGGACAAGTCGAAGTCCCCGGCACTCGCAGCGTGTCCCCAGCGTCGCGGCGTTTGTACCCGTGTGTACACGACGACCCCGAAGAAGCCTAACTCGGCTATGCGTAAGGTGGCGCGTGTTCGTCTGACCAACGGCAAGGAGGTCAATGCCTACATCCCCGGCGAGGGCCACAACCTGCAGGAGCACTCGATCGTGCTCGTCCGCGGCGGCCGTGTGAAGGACCTCCCCGGCGTGCGTTATCACCTCGTGCGCGGCGCGCTCGACTCGGCCGGCGTGGACGGTCGCCGTCAGCGTCGTTCGAAGTACGGCGCCAAGCGTCCCAAGGCGGGCAAATAGTCAATCGAGAACCATTTAACAAGAAGCACATTTAAATAGCAATGAGAAAAGCTAAGCCAAAGAAGCGAATTCTACTTCCGGATCCGAAGTTCGGAGACGTGGCCGTGACCCGTTTCGTGAACAACCTTATGCTGGATGGTAAGAAGAGTATTGCCTACACGATTTTCTACGACTCGCTCGAGATCGTGGGCAAGAAGATGAAGGATGCTGATAAATCTCCGCTGGAAATCTGGAAACAGGCCCTCGAGAACATCACTCCTCAGGTCGAAGTGAAGTCGAAGCGTATCGGTGGCGCCACCTTCCAGGTTCCTATGGAGGTTCGTCCGGAGCGCAAGATTTCTATTTCCATGAAGAACCTTGTCCTCTATTCCCGCAAGCGCGCCGGCAAGACGATGGCTGATAAGCTCGCAGCAGAGATCGTGGACGCCTACAACCAGCAGGGTGCCGCCTTCAAGCGCAAGGAGGAGATGCACCGCATGGCCGAGGCCAACAAGGCATTCGCACACTTCAGATTCTAAAACAGGGACAGAAAGATGGCAACCAGAGATTTACATTACACTCGCAATATCGGCATCATGGCTCACATCGACGCCGGTAAGACCACCACGTCCGAGCGAATCCTTTTCTACACGGGCAAGACCCACAAGATCGGCGAGGTGCACGAGGGCGGCGCTACGATGGACTGGATGGTCCAGGAGCAGGAGCGCGGCATCACGATCACCTCGGCCGCCACGACGGCCTTCTGGCAGTACAAGGACCACCAGTACCAGATCAACCTGATCGACACCCCGGGACACGTGGACTTCACCGTCGAGGTGGAGCGTTCGCTGCGCGTGCTCGACGGCGCGATCGCCACGTTCTGCGCCGTGGGCGGCGTGGAGCCGCAGTCGGAGACCGTATGGCGTCAGGCCGACAAATACAACGTTCCCCGTATCGGTTACGTCAATAAGATGGACCGCACGGGCGCCGACTTCCTGTCGGTCTGCGCGCAGATCAAGGAGCACTTCGGCGCTACGGCCCTTCCGGTCGTACTGCCTATCGGCGCCGAGGACAAGTTCGAGGGACTGGTAGACCTTATATATAATAATGCGATCTACTATTTCGACGACAAGACCGTCCGCGACAACTTCGAGCTGCGCGAGATTCCCGAGGCGATGAAGGCCGAGGCCGCCGAGTGGCGCGCCAAACTCATCGAGGAGGTCGCCGCTACGGACGACGCGCTGATGGAGAAGTTCTTCGAGGATCCCGATTCGATCACGCCCGACGAGCTGCTTGCAGCCATCCGCAAGGCCACGATCTCCATGCAGATCGTCCCGATGCTCTGCGGTTCGTCGTTCCACAACAAGGGCGTGCAGAAGCTGCTCGACTACGTGATGGCGTTCCTGCCTTCGCCGCTGGACGTTCCGGCCGTGACGGGCATGAACCCCAAGACCGAGCAGGAGGAGGTCCGCCACGCTTCGGAGGAGGATCCTTTCTGCGGCCTGGCCTTCAAGATCGCCACCGACCCCTTCGTGGGACGTCTGGCTTTCGTCCGCGTTTACTCGGGCAAGCTCGATGCCGGTTCGTACGTGCTCAACGCACGCAGCGGCAAGCGCGAGCGTATCAGCCGCATCTACCAGATGCACGCCAACAAGCAGAACCCGATGGAGACCGTCGGCGCCGGCGACATCTGCGCGGCCGTAGGTTTCAAGGAGATCCGCACGGGCGACACGCTCTGCGCCGAGAACGCTCCGATCGTGCTCGAGCAGATGACCTTCCCCGAACCGGTGATCGGTCTGGCCGTGGAGCCCAAGACCCAGAAGGACCTCGACAAGCTCGGCATCGCGCTGGCGAAGCTGGCCGAAGAGGACCCCACCTTCACGGTGCACACCGACGAGGATTCGGGTCAGACGGTGATCAGCGGCATGGGCGAGTTGCACCTCGACATCATCGTGGACCGTCTGCGCCGCGAGTTCGGCGTGGAGATCAACCAGGGCGCTCCGCAGGTGAACTACAAGGAGTCGCTCACCAAGACGGTCCAGCACCGCGAGGTCTTCAAGAAGCAGACCGGCGGCCGCGGTAAGTTCGCCGACATCATCTTCGAGATCGGTCCCGCCGAGGACGGCAAGATGGGTCTGGAGTTCGTGGATCAGGTCAAGGGCGGCAATATTCCCAAGGAGTTCATCCCGTCGGTTCAGAAAGGTTTCGAGTCGGCCATGGCCAACGGTGCGCTGGCCGGCTATCCGATGGACTCGATGAAGATCACGCTGCTCGACGGTTCGTTCCACCCCGTGGACTCCGACCAGTTGTCGTTCGAGATCGCTGCCCGTAACGGTTACCGCAATGCCGCTCCCAAGGCAGGTTCGGTGATTCTGGAGCCCGTAATGTCCGTGGAGGTCGTGACCCCCGAGGAGAACATGGGCGACATCATCGGCGACCTGAACAAGCGCCGCGGCCAGATTACCGGCATGGAGTCGAAAGGTACGGCGCGCGTCGTGAAGGCGAAGGTTCCCCTGTCGGAAATGTTCGGCTACGTGACCGTGCTGCGCACGATTTCGTCGGGCCGCGCCACCTCGTCCATGGAGTTCTCGCACTTCGAGGAGGTTCCCGCCAACCTGGCCAAGGAGATCATCGAGAAAGCGAGTGGTAAACGTAAGGATATAGAATAAGCAAACATATGAACCAGAAGATTAGAATTAAGTTAAAGTCATTCGATCACAATCTTGTGGACAAGTCGGCCGAGAAGATTGTGAAGACCGTGAAGAGCACGGGCGCTGTCGTGAGCGGTCCGGTTCCCCTCCCCACGCACAAGCAGATCTTTACGGTGAACCGTTCGACCTTCGTGAACAAGAAGGCCCGCGAGCAGTTCCAGCTCTGCACCTTCAAGCGCATTCTCGACATCTACTCGTCCACGCCCAAGACGATCGACGCGTTGATGAAACTCGAACTTCCTTCGGGTGTCGAGGTCGAGATCAAGGTCTGATCCGGCCGCATGACGAACTCCGGCCGCTGCGGCGACCGGGAGCATTCCTTACCGGCGCGGCGCGGCGGCTCGGCCGCCGTCGCCGGCGCATCGGTGGGAGAGCGATGAAGAAACATCACTTTCAGTATTTTATAACAAACAATTGACAACAAATGTCAGGACTTATTGGAAAGAAAATCGGAATGACTTCCGTTTACAGTGCCGAGGGTAAGAACATACCATGCACTGTCATCGAGGCTGGTCCCTGCGTTGTTACGCAAATCAAAACCGTCGAGAAGGACTCCTACGAGGCGGTTCAGATTGCCTATGACGAGAAAAGTGAAAAGCACACCAGCAGCAGTTTGTTAGGTCACTTCAAGAAAGCCGGCACGACCCCCAAGCGCAAGATGGCCGAGTTCAAGGGGATGCCCGAAGTGGCGCTCGGCGACACGCTGACCGTGGACCTCTTCTCGGAGGAGGACTGGGTGGACGTGACCGGGATTTCGAAAGGCAAAGGCTTCCAGGGCGTCGTGAAGCGTCACGGCTTCGGCGGCGTGGGCGGTCAGACCCACGGCCAGCACAACCGTCAGCGCAAGCCCGGTTCGCTGGGCGCATCGTCCTATCCGTCGCGCGTCTTCAAGGGCAAGCGTCTGCCCGGCCAGATGGGCGGAGAGCAGGTTAAGGTGCTTAACCTGAAGGTTTTGAAGGTTATTCCCGAGAGCAACCTGATCCTCGTGAAGGGTTCGATTCCGGGTGCAAAAGGTGCTTATTTAACAATTGAGAAGTAGTATGGAATTAGCTGTATTGAACACACAAGGAAAGGAAACGGGACGTAAGGTAGTCCTTTCGGACGCCGTTTTCGGCGTGGAGGCTAATGACCACGCTATCTACCTCGACGTGAAGCAGTATCTGGCCGATCAGCGTCAGGGCACGCACAAGTCGAAGCAGCGCAACGAGGTTGCCGGTTCGACGCGCAAGCTCAAGCGTCAGAAAGGCACGGGCGGCGCCCGCTGCGGCAGCATCCTCTCGCCGCTTTTCCCGGGCGGCGGCCGCGTGTTCGGTCCCCAGCCCCGCGACTACAGCTTCAAGCTCAACAAGAAGCTCAAGCAGCTGGCACGCCGCAGCGCGCTGACCTACAAGGCGCAGGCCGGAGCGATCAGCGTCGTCGAGGCGATCTCGATGGAGGCCCCCAAGACCAAGTCGGTCGTGGCGCTGGCCGAGGCGCTGAAGGTGTCGGACAAGAAGGTGCTCCTCGTACTGCCGGAATCGAACGTGAACGTGCAGTTGTCGTGCCGCAACCTCCCGTACGTGAAGCCCGTGCTGGCTCAGAACGTCTGCACCTACGACGTGATGAACGCATCGGCCATCGTGATGGTGGAGGGCGCCGAGAATGTTTTGAATACGATGTTAGCTTAAAAACGCAAAGTTACAATGGACATTATTATTAAGCCGGTTTTGACCGAGAAAATGACGATTCAGGGCGAAAAGTTGAATCGCTACGGTTTTATCGTTGACGTGAGGGCTAACAAGCTGCAGATTCGCAATGCCGTAGAGCAGATGTACAACGTCGTCGTAACGGACGTGAACACCGTGAACTACATGGGTAAGCTCAAGAGCCGCTATACGAAGGCGGGTCTGCTCGAGGGCCGCGCTAACAACTTCAAGAAGGCGATCGTCACCTTGAAGGATGGAGACAAGATAGATTTTTACAGTAATATCTAACGAAGATGGCAGTAAGAAAATTCAAACCTGTTACCGCAGGTACGCGACATAAGATTATCGGCACGTTCGACGAGATCACCAAATCGACGCCGGAAAAATCGCTTCTCAGCCCCAAGAAGAGCACGGGCGGCCGCAACAACGTCGGCAAGATGACGGTACGCTATATCGGCGGCGGTCACAAGCAGATGTACCGTCTGGTCGATTTCAAGCGCTCGAAGGACGGCATCCCTGCGACTGTAAAATCTATCGAGTACGACCCCAATCGTACTGCACGCATTGCACTTCTGGTGTATGCCGACGGTGAGAAGAGCTATATCATCGCACCGAACGGCCTCCAGGTGGGCCAGACCGTAATGAGCGGCGCAGGTGTCGCTCCCGAGGTCGGAAACACGCTCTTCCTGAGCGAGATTCCCCTGGGTACGGTCGTCCACAACATCGAACTCTACCCCGGTCAGGGCGCAGCCATGGCGCGTTCGGCCGGTTCCTACGCCCAGTTGCTGGCTCGTGAGGGCAAATTCGCCATCATCAAGCTGCCTTCGGGCGAGACTCGTATGGTACTCGTAACTTGCCGCGCTACGGTGGGTGTCGTGTCGAATGTCGACCACAGCCTCGAAAGCTCGGGCAAGGCCGGTCGTGAGCGTTGGCGCGGCCGTCGTCCCCGCAACCGCGGCGTCGTGATGAACCCGGTTGATCACCCGATGGGCGGTGGCGAAGGTCGTGCGTCGGGCGGTCACCCGCGTTCGCGCAAGGGTCTGCTTGCCAAGGGTTACAAGACGCGTAATCCGAAGAAGACGACCTCGAAGTTTATTATTTCCAAGAAGAAAAAATAATTAAAAAGAGTACATAATGAGCCGTTCATTGAAAAAAGGACCGTTTATCGACCCCAAGCTCGAGGCCAAAGTGGTGGCCCAGGCCGAAGGAAACAAGAAGTCGGTAATCAAGACATGGTCACGAGCAAGTATGATCTCGCCTGACTTCGTGGGTCAGACGATCGCCGTTCACAACGGAAACAAATTCATCCCGGTGTATGTGACGGAGAACATGGTAGGACACAAACTCGGCGAGTTTGCTCCCACGCGCAACTTCCGTGGTCATGCAGGTAACAAGAAAAAATAGGTAGAAAATGGGTGCAAGAAAAGCAAATAGAGCCGAGAAACTGAAGGCTGAAAAGAAGCAGAAGGCAATCGCCGTCATGCGCGACTGCCCGACCTCTCCCCGTAAGATGCGCCTGGTGGCCGACATCATCCGCGGCGTGGAGATCAACAAGGCGCTGGGTATCCTCCGCTACTCGAAGAAGGAGGCCTCGATCCGTATGGAGAAGCTCCTCAAGTCGGCGATCGCCAACTGGGAGGCCAAGAACGAATCGGAGCGTCTGGAGGACACGAAGCTCTGCGTGAAGGAGGTATTCGTGGACGGCGGCCGCATGCTGAAGCGCATTCAGGCTGCTCCGCAGGGTCGCGCACACCGTATCCGCAAGCGTTCGAACCATGTGACGATCGTAATAGACAAAATGGTAACCGTAGAAAACAAGTAATCAGATGGGACAGAAAGTTAATCCGATAGCAAATCGTCTTGGTATCATCCGCGGTTGGGATTCCAACTGGTTCGGTGGCAAGGATTTCTCCGACAAGCTCGTCGAGGACGCCAAGATCCGCAAGTATCTGAATGTCCGTCTGCAGAAGGCTTCGATCTCGAAGATCATCATCGAGCGCACGCTGAAGCTGGTCACGGTTACGATCTCGACCGCCCGTCCGGGTATCATCATCGGCAAGGGCGGCCAGGAGGTGGACAAGCTCAAGGAGGAGCTCAAGAAGCTCACCGGCAAGGAGATCCAGATCAACATCTTCGAGGTGAAGCGTCCCGAGGTGGATGCCGTCATCGTGGGCCAGAACATCGCCCGTCAGCTCGAGGGCCGCGTGTCGTTCCGCCGTGCCGTGAAGACGGCCGTGGCATCGACGATGCGCATGGGCGCCGAGGGCATCAAGGTGCAGGTGGCCGGCCGTGTCGGTGGCGCCGAGATGGCCCGCACGGAGACGATCAAGGAGGGACGCATTCCGCTGCACACCTTCCGTGCCGACATCGACTACTGCCTCACGGAGGCGCTCACCAAGGTGGGCATCCTGGGCGTGAAGGTCTGGATCTGCCAGGGCACGGTGTACGGCAAGCGCGATCTGTTCGAGATCGCCGGAGCCTCGGCGCAGGCCGCTTCGGGCGACCGCGGCGAGCGCGGCGACCGCCGGGAGCGTCGCGGCGGGGACCGTCGTGGCGGCGACCGCCGGGGCGGACGTCGCGGGGACCGTCGCAACAACAATCAGTAGTAAGGACCTTTTTAAAGCAGAACTAACATGTTACAGCCGAAAAAGACCAAATTTAGAAGAATGCAGAAAGGCCGTATGAAGGGGCTTGCTCAAAGAGGTAACCAGCTCGCATACGGATCGTTCGCAATCAAGGCACTTGAATCGACCTGGATCACGGGTCGTCAGATAGAGGCGGCCCGTCAGGCCATTACGCGTTACATGAAGCGTGAAGGTCAGCTCTGGATCCGCATTTTCCCCGACAAACCCATCACGAAGAAGCCCGCCGAGGTGCGTATGGGTAAGGGTAAGGGTAACCCCGAAGGTTTCGTGGCGCCCGTAACTCCGGGACGCATTCTCTTCGAGGCGGAGGGCGTGCCCCTGGCCGTAGCGCAGGAGGCGCTGCGTCTGGGAGCCCAGAAACTGCCTATTACCACCAAGTTTATCGTAAGACGTGACTACGTCGAAACCACAATTTAAGGGAACGCAAGATGAAAAGTGCAGAAATCAAGGACCTTTCGACGAAGGACCTCGCGGAACGCATCGAGACCGAAAAGGCCCAGCTCGCCAAGCTGAAGGTGCAGCACGCCGTGTCCCCCGTCGAGAACCCGTCGATCATTAAGAAGAACCGCAGAGATATAGCTCGCATGCTGACGATTCTGCGTCAAAAAAACGCTAAATAAGTAGTACAACTATGGAAAGAAATCTGAGAAAAGAGCGTATCGGTGTGGTTGTCAGCAACAAGATGGCTAAAACCATTGTGGTTGCGGTAGCGCGTAAGGTGAAGCATCCTATCTACGGCAAGTTCGTCAATAAGACGACGAAGTTCGTCGCCGAGTCGCTCGACGAGACGTGCAAGGAGGGCGATACGGTGCGCATCATGGAGACCCGCCCGCTGAGCAAGACGAAGCGTTGGAGATTAGTACAAATCATTGAAAGAGCTAAGTAGTTATGATACAACAGGAAAGTAGACTCGTAGTAGCTGATAACAGCGGAGCGAAGGAGGTACTTTGCATCCGGGTGCTCGGCGGCACGAAGCGCCGCTACGCATCTATCGGCGATAAGATCGTGGTTGCGGTGAAGAGCGCGACTCCTTCGGGCGACGTCAAGAAGGGCGCCGTGTCGAAGGCCGTCGTGGTGCGGACCACGAAGGAAATCCGCCGTGCCAACGGTTCGTATATTCGTTTCGACGACAATGCCGTGGTGCTGCTTAACAACCAGGGTGAAATGCGCGGTACTCGTATATTCGGCCCCGTGGCTCGTGAGCTGCGTGACCAGTATATGAAGATTATCTCCCTCGCACCCGAAGTATTGTAATCATAAAAACAATTTCGGATATGTCAGTGAAATTACATATTAAGAAGGGGGACCAGGTTCAGGTCATCGCCGGTGACAGCAAGGGCCAGCAGGGCAAAGTCCTGAAGGTCGAGGTTTCGAAGCAGCGTGCCATCGTCGAGGGTGTGAACATCGTCAAGAAGGCCACCAAGCCCAATGCGAAGAATCCCCAGGGCGGTATCCTCGAGCAGGAGGCTCCGATCCACATTTCGAACCTGATGCTCATCGACCCCAAGTCGGGCAAACCCACCAAGGTCGGCCGCAAGAAGGACGCCAAAGGTAAATTAGTTCGTTACGCTAAAAAGTCAGGGGAGGAGATCAAATAATGGCATACGTACCTACACTCAAGACACAGTATAAGGAGCAGATCATGCCTGCCCTTATGAAGGAGTTCGGCTACTCGAGCGTAATGCAGTGCCCGAAGCTCACCAAGATCGTAATCAATCAGGGTATGGGTCAGGCCGTCGCCGACAAGAAGCTGATCGACGTGGCCGAGGCCGAGCTGACGCAGATCGCCGGCCAGAAGGCCGTGCAGACCCGTTCGCGGAAGGACATCTCCAACTTCAAGCTGCGCAAGGGCATGCCGATCGGCGTGCGCGTGACGCTGCGCGATACGAAGATGTACGAGTTCCTCGAGCGTCTGATCGCCGTGGCGCTCCCCCGCATCCGCGACTTCAAGGGCATCAACGAGAAGTTTGACGGTCAGGGCAACTACACCCTCGGCATCACCGAGCAGATCATCTTCCCGGAGATCGACATCGACAAGATCACCAAGATCTTCGGCATGGAGATCACCTTCGTAACGACGGCCAAGACCGACGAGGAGGCTTACGCCCTGCTCCGCGAGTTCGGCCTTCCTTTCAAGAACGCTAAAAAGAATTAAGCTATGGCAAAAGAATCGATGAAGGCACGCGAGGTGAAGCGTGAGAAGCTCGCGAAGCGTTACGCCCACAAGCGCGAGGAGATCGCTGCCAAGGTGAAGAGCGGTGAGATGGATCACGAGGAGGCCTGGATCGCACTGTCGAAGCTGCCCCGCAACTCGAATCCGATCCGCCAGCACAACCGCTGCAAGATCACCGGCCGTCCCAAGGGCTATATCCGCCTGTTCGGCATCAGCCGTATCCAGTTCCGCGAGATGGCCTCGAAGGGGCTGATTCCCGGCGTGACGAAGGCCAGCTGGTAGCAACGACCCGGAAGCGGGAACCGCGCATGGTTCCGGCTTCCGGTCTTTCGATATCGAGTTCCGAACGTCCGGAAGGTGTGGAAGCCTGCAAAGGGTCCGAAGGCGTTTTCCGACGGCGCAGAGCCGCGGAAACTCTCCGGGAGGCCCTCGGAAGGACGCGGAGCTTATAAGGGTGCGGAACCCGTGTAACTTCGCCGCAGTATCGGGGAAAGTGCCGCCGCAAGCGGTAACTTCCCGGTATGTGGGGCGTTGCGAAAGGTTCGGCATTTGGTACAGATTTCTCGACCGAGGGGCCCTCCCGGCCCGGAACGGAAGGGGAACGTGTGCGGACGGATGTTAGCGACACAAGGGGTGCTAACATTGTCTGCGTTCCCGGGGGCCGTGTCCGGAGCGGGTAAAAACGGACCCGTAACTTGGTGATTTGAGAAATAATACGTATATTTGCGCGCTTTTATACCCGGGCCGGATCGCCGTGCGGCGGGCCACGGGGGAAGCGCAAAACGAGAACGGCGGAGGCGCAGGAGATGTCGGGAGACAGGCAATGCGCTGAAGCATAAATAATTAACCATTTTTTAATTTTAACTTCTATTCGTTATGACTGATCCTATCGCGGACTTTCTGACCAGAATTAGAAACGCGGTGAAAGCCAACCACAAAGTGGTTGAAGCTCCCGGTTCCAAAATTAAACAGGAGATCACCAAGATCCTCTACGAGCAGGGCTACATCCTCGCTTACAAGTTCGACACCGACGAGAAGGGACACCCCTCGATCAAGATCGCGCTGAAGTGGGACGCCGCCACGAAGACCAACGCCATCAAGAACCTCAAGCGCGTGAGCCGTCCCGGTCTGCGCCAGTATGCGTCGGTTGCGGACATGCCCCGCGTGCTGAACGGTCTGGGCATCGCCATCCTCTCGACTTCGAAAGGCATCATGACCGACGCCAAGGCCCGCAAGGAGAACGTGGGCGGCGAGGTGCTGTGCTACATCTACTAATTGCAAATTTTCAAAACGTACAGAGACAATGTCAAGAATTGGTAAATTACCTGTAAACCTGCCTGCCGGCGTGACCGTGGAGGTCGCAGCCGACAATACGGTAAGCGTGAAAGGGCCACTCGGGACGCTGAGCCAGAAGGTGGACTCGGATATCAAAGTAGAGGTCGGCACGCACACGGATCCCCACACGGGCGCGGAGACGCCCGCCGTGATCGTGACCCGTCCCACGAACCAGCCCCGCCATCGTTCGATGCACGGACTCTACCGCGCGCTGATCCAGAACATGGTCGTCGGCGTGTCGAAGGGTTACGAGATCAAGCAGGAGCTCGTGGGCGTCGGCTTCAAGGCCGAGGTGAAGGGCCAGGTGCTCGAGATGAGCCTGGGCTATTCGCACGATACGCATTTCCTGCTTCCGAAGGAGGTGACCGCCACGGCCGTCACGGAGAAGAAGGGCAACCCGATCGTGACGCTCAAGAGCGCCGACAAGCAGCTCATCGGCCAGGTGGCCGCCAAGCTCCGCTCGCTGCGCAAGCCGGAGCCGTACAAGGGCAAGGGTATCAAGTTCGTCGGCGAGCAGATCCGTCGCAAGGCCGGCAAATCCGCAGGTGCTAAATAGTAAATAGTCTGAAGTTATGTCACTGAACAAGATAGAAAGAAGAGAGAGGATCAAGATGCGTATCCGCAAGATCGTGAGCGGAACGCCCGCACAGCCTCGCATGACTGTATTCCGTAGCAACAAGCAGATCTACGTGCAGTTTATTGATGACCTCGCAGGTGTGACCCTCGCGACGGCCTCCTCGCTGGACAAGGAGGTGGCCGAAGCCGCCGCCGGCAAGACCAAGTGCGAAGTGGCCGCCCTGGTGGGCAAGCTGGCCGCCGAGCGCGCTGCGGCCAAAGGCATTTCGGCCGTCGCTTTCGACCGCAACGGTTACCTTTATCACGGACGAGTTAAACAGCTGGCCGAAGCAGCACGCGAAGGCGGACTTAAATTCTAAACGATCATGGCAAATACCAACATAAAGAAAGTACGCACGAGCGACCTCGAACTCAAGGACCGTCTCGTCAGCATTCAGCGTGTAACGAAGGTTACGAAGGGCGGCCGCACGTTCAGTTTCTCGGCCATCGTCGTCGTAGGCAACGAGGACGGCGTGGTGGGCTACGGCCTGGGCAAGGCTTCGGAAGTGCAGGCCGCCATCGCCAAGGGCGTGGAGGATGCCAAGAAGAACCTGGTGAAGATCCCGGTCATCAACGGTACGATTCCCCACAAGCAGGAGCAGCGTTACGGCGGCTCGCTCGTGATGATTCGTCCGGCCGCTCCCGGTACGGGTATCATCGCCGGCGGCGCCATGCGTGCCGTGCTGGAGTCGGTGGGCGTGAAGAACGTGCTTGCCAAGAGCAAGGGTTCGTCGAACCCCCACAACCTGGTGAAGGCGACCATCGGCGCCCTGTGCGAGCTGCGCGACGCGCACAGCGTGGCACGCCTGCGCGGGATCTCGATGGACAAGGTGTTTAACGGTTAATTCTCAAGGACAAAATGGCAAGATTGAAAATCACCCAGATCAAGAGCCGCATCGGTGCCACGGAGCGTCAGTGCAAGAACCTCGACGCGCTGGGCCTGAAGAAGATCAACGCGAGCGTCGAGCACGACGATTCGGTTATCATCAAGGGCATGATCGAGCGCGTGAAGCACCTCGTCAAGGTTGAAGAGGTCGCCGCAAAGGCTGCGAAAGCCGAATAAGTCTAACTGCAAACGGAATTTTTAGCAATGGAACTCAATAATCTCAAACCCGCAAAGGGTTCTACGCACCACGACAAGCGAATCGGCCGCGGTGCAGGTTCGGGGTACGGCGGCACGGCCACCCGCGGTCACAAGGGCGCTCAGTCGCGTTCGGGTTACTCGCGCAAGCTCGGTTTCGAGGGCGGTCAGATGCCGCTTCAGCGCCGTCTTCCCAAGTTCGGCTTCACGAACCTCAAGCGTGTCGAATTCAAGGCCATCAACCTTTCGACGCTCGAGGAGCTGGCGGCCAAGAAGTCGCTGACGGAGGTTACGATCGACACGCTCGTGGACGCAGGTTTCATCTCGTCGAAGGACAAGGTGAAGATTCTGGGCAACGGCTCGATCACGAAGGCGCTGGCCGTCAAGGCGCACGCCTTCTCGAAGAGCGCCGAGGCGGCGATCACGGCGGCCGGCGGCAGCGTCGAAAAACTGTAACCTTTAGCACTTCACTATTATGAATCAGTATCTCATTGTTGGTATCGTCTTTATAGTGGTCATCGCTCTTCTGGCGACCAACAAGAAATTGGTTGAAACGCTCAAGAACATCTACAAGATCGAGGAGCTGCGCAAGCGTGTGTTGTACACGATCGGGCTGCTGCTGGTCTATCGCTTGGGCAGTTTCGTCGTGATTCCGGGCATCAACCCCAACGCCCTGGGCGAGGGGTCGGCGTATGCCAGCCAGCTGGAAGGCAACGGGCTTCTGGGCCTGCTGAACGTCTTCTCTGGCGGTGCATTTGGCAACGCCGCCATTTTCGCGCTCGGAGTCATGCCGTACATCACCGCCTCGATCATCATTCAGCTCATGGGCATGATGGTCCCGTATTTCCAGAAAATGCAGAAGGAAGGTGAGAGCGGCCGCCGCAAGATGAACCAGTGGACCCGTTTCCTCACGATCGGCGTGCTGATCCTGCAGGGCCCGGCCTACATCGCCAACCTGTACCATCAGGTTCCCACGGCGTTCGTCTACGGCAATACGTTCGGCTTCGTCGCCTATGCTACGACGATTCTGATCGCCGGCACCATGTTCATCATGTGGCTGGGCGAGAAGATCACGGACAAGGGTATCGGTAACGGCATTTCGCTGATCATCATGATCGGTATCGTGGCCCGTCTTCCCCACGCGCTTCTGGCCGAGGTCAATGCGCGTTTCCAGACGGCCTCGGGTAGCGCGATCATGCTGATTCTCGAACTGGTGCTCCTGTTCCTCGTCTTCATGGCGACGATCGCCTTGGTGCAGGCGGTCCGCAAGGTCCCCGTGCAGTATGCGAAGCGTATCGTCGGCAACAAGCAGTACGGCGGTGTGCGGCAGTACATTCCGCTGAAGATGAATGCGGCCAACGTGATGCCCATCATCTTCGCGCAGGCCCTGATGTTCATTCCGGCGCTGTTCACCAACGCCGCTCCGGGCTTCGCCGCCGCATTCACCTCGATGACCGGCTTCTGGTACAACTTTACGCTCGCGGTGCTGGTAATCGCGTTCACCTACTTCTACACCGCGATTATCATCAATCCTCAAATGATGGCCGATGACATGAAGCGCAACGGCGGCTTCATCCCGGGAGTGAAACCGGGCAAGCAGACCGTGAACTACATCGACACCATCATGACGCGTATCACGCTTCCCGGCTCGTTCTTCCTCGCCATCGTGGCCATTCTGCCCGCGCTGGCGATGAAATTCCTGGGCATTCAGCAGGCGTTCGCCTACTTCTACGGAGGTACGTCGCTGCTGATCATGGTGGGCGTGGTGCTCGACACTCTGAAGCAGATCGAGAGCTACCTGCTGATGCGCCACTACGACGGTCTGATGAAGACCGGCCGTATCCAGGGGCGTCATTAGGATTTTCCGAAGAGTTCTTAACGCGAAGAAATGATTTACTTGAAGACAGACGAGGAGATCGAACTGCTCCGTGAAAACAACGTCCTGGTGTCGAAGACGCTGGCCGAGGTGGGTCGCCACATTCGTCCGGGCGTCACGACCAAGGAGTTGGACACGATCGCCGAGGATTTCATCCGGGCGCACGGAGCGGTTCCCGCTTTCCTCGGGTATCAGGGATTTCCCGCTTCGTTGTGCATTTCGGTAAACGAGCAGGTTGTTCACGGTATCCCATCCTCGAAATGCGTCCTCAAAGAGGGCGACATCGTTTCGGTCGATTGCGGTACGTTTATGAAGGGGTTTGTTGGTGATTCGGCATATACGTTCGCCGTGGGAGAGGTCGCCGAGGAAGTACGGCGGCTGATGGAAGTCACCAAAGAGGCTCTTTATAAAGGTACGGCGCAGGCCAGGGCCGGTAATCGCGTGGGCGACATATCGGCCGCCGTGCAGGAACACGCCGAGCGTTTCGGCTACGGCGTGGTGCGCGAGCTGGAGGGACACGGTTTGGGTCGGAAAATGCACGAAGACCCCGGTGTTCCGAACTACGGCGCGCGCGGCAGAGGACCCCTTCTCAAAGAGGGCATGGTCATCTGCATCGAGCCCATGATCAACATGGGGACCAAGGCGGTGGTTTTCGAGCAGGATGGCTGGACGGTCCGTACGCGGGACCGCAAGCCGGCGGCGCACTTCGAGTTCGCCGTGGCGGTCCGCAAGTCGGGTCCCGACGTGCTGACGGACTACAGTATCATCGAACAGGCACTAAAAAATTAAGACTCTATGGCAAAACAGGCTGCTATCGAAAGGGACGGCACGATCATCGAGGCGTTGTCCAACGCCATGTTCCGCGTCGAGCTGGACAACGGTCACGTGCTTACGGCCCATATCTCGGGGAAGATGCGCATGCATTACATCAAGATCCTTCCCGGAGATAAAGTAAAAGTGGAGATGACGCCCTACGATCTGACGAAGGGGCGTATATCTTTCCGGTACAAATAACATTAGATTGCTTGAAAATCATGAAAGTAAAAGCATCCATCAAGAAGAGAAGCGAGGATTGCAAGATTGTGAAGCGCAAGGGCAAGCTCTACGTCATTTGCAAGAAGAATCCCAAGTTCAAAATGCGCCAGGGTTAATGTTTTAACGGTTAATTAAAGAAGAGAAGATTTTATATGGCACGTATAGTCGGTGTAGATTTACCGAAAAATAAGAGAGGCGAAATCGGCCTGACCTACATTTATGGCATCGGTCGTTCGACGGCTCGCAAGATTCTCGACGCCGCTGGTATCAGCTACGACGTCAAAGTACAGGACTGGACGGACGATCAGGTGGGCGCCATCCGTTCGCAGATCGCCGAAATGGGCATCAAGGTCGAGGGCGAGTGCCGTTCGATGGTCCAGCTCAACATCAAGCGCCTGATGGATATCGGCTGCTATCGCGGCATCCGTCACCGTCTGGGGCTGCCCGTTCGCGGTCAGTCTACCAAGAACAATGCGCGTACCCGCAAGGGCCGCAAGAAGACCGTCGCAAACAAGAAAAAGGCAACGAAGTAATCTTTAGAGAATTATGGCAAAGAAAACTGGAACAGTTAAGAAAAAGGTTGTTAAGGTCGGTGCCGTGGGCAATGCCTATGTGCACTCCACTTTCAACAATGTGATCATCACCATCACCAACGAGGTGGGTGACGTCATCAGCTGGTCGTCGGCCGGCAAGATGGGTTTCCGTGGTTCGAAGAAGAATACTCCGTACGCCGCACAGACGTCGGCCGCCGATTGCGCCAAGGTCGCCTACGACATGGGCCTGCGCAAGGTGAAGGTTTACGTCAAGGGTCCGGGTGCGGGCCGCGAGTCGGCCGTGCGCACCATCCACGGCGCGGGCATCGAGGTCATGGAGATCATCGACGTCACGCCGCTGCCGCACAACGGCTGCCGTGCTCCTAACCGTCGCCGCGTATAGTTTCGGGGAAGAGGTTCAGGACAAATTCAAGGTTTTTTAATTACGTTAAGACAATGGGAAAATACATAGGACCAAAATCGAAAATCGCCCGTAAGTTCGGCGAAGCTATCTATGGTGCGGACAAGGTGCTCGAGAAGCGCAACTTCCCTCCCGGACAGCACGGTCTGGCGCGCAAGCGCAAGAAGGTGTCGGAGTACGGCACGCAGCTCAGCGAGAAGCAGAAGGCGAAGTACACGTACGGCCTGCTGGAGAAGCAGTTCGCCCGTACCTACGAACAGGCTGCGCGCATGGGCGGCATCACGGGCGAGAATCTGCTCAAGCTGCTCGAGTGCCGTCTGGACAACGTCGTTTACCGCTTGGGTATCGCCCCGACGCGTGCAGCTGCCCGCCAGCTCGTTTCGCACTGCCACATCTGCGTGAACGGCAGTGTCGTGAACATCCCCTCGTACTCGCTCCGTGCGGGTGACGTGGTGTCGGTTCGCGAGAAGTCGAAGAGTCTGGAGGTGATCACGGCATCTCTGGCCGGCTCGTCGAAGAGCCGCTACGCCTGGCTCGAATGGGACAACGCCTCGATGAGCGGCAAGTTCCTGCAGAAGCCCGAGCGTGAGGAGATTCCCGAGAACATCAAGGAGCAGCTCATCGTCGAGTTGTACTCGAAGTAGTAATCTATCAAATCAACTATTATGGCAATATTAGCATTCCAGAAACCTGAGAAGGTTATAATGCTCGAGTCCACTTCATCGTTCGGAAAGTTCGAGTTCCGACCGCTGGAGCCCGGATTCGGCATGACTGTCGGTAACGCTTTACGTCGTATTCTGCTCTCTTCGCTGGAGGGTTACGCAATCACGACTGTCAAGGTAGCCGGTGTCGATCACGAGTTTGCCGCTATCCCCGGAGTGATGGAGGATATGTTGAACATCATCCTCAATCTGAAGCAGGTTCGTTTTATCCGCACAGTCGATAATCAGGATGCCGAAAAAGTATCCATTAACGTTGCGGGTGTTACGGAGCTGACTGCCGGATATATCTCGAACTATCTGTCGTTCTTCAAGGTGCTGAATCCCGACCTGGTGATCTGCCACCTCGCTCCCGGTACGAAGATGCAGATGACGCTCACGATCGGCAAGGGCCGCGGCTACGTGCCTGCCGAGGAGAACGCCCCTGCCGAGAGCGAGTTCGGAACGCTGCCGATCGACTCGATCTTCACGCCGATCAAGAACGTGAAATACTCGATCGAAAACTACCGTGTCGAGCAGAAGACCGACTACGAGAAGTTGAATTTGGAAATTACTACCGACGGGTCGATTCACCCCAAGGAGGCTCTGAAGGAGGCCGCCAAAATCCTCATCCAGCACTTCATGCTCTTCTCCGACGAGAAAATCACCGTCAATATGGAGGATACGAACGGAACCGAGGAGTTCGACGAGGATGTGCTCCACATGCGTCAGTTGCTGAAAACCAAGTTGTCGGACCAGGACCTGAGCGTTCGCGCGCTCAACTGCCTGAAGGCCGCCGACGTGGATACGGTGGGCGACCTGGTGAAGCTCAACCGCAACGACCTGCTGAAGTTCCGCAATTTCGGCAAGAAGTCGCTCACGGAGCTGGACGAGCTGCTGGCTTCCCTGAACCTGAAGTTCGGTATGGATGTATCAATCTACAAACTTGACAAAGACTAATTATGAGACACAATAAGAATTTCAACCACCTCGGCCGTCAGGCGGGACACCGCAAGGCGATGCTTTCGAACATGGCCTCGTCGCTGATTCTGCACAAGCGCATCGAGACGACGCTCGCGAAAGCCAAGGCCGTCCGCATGTTCGTGGAGCCTCTGGTGACCAAGTCGAAGGAGGACACGACCCACTCGCGCCGCGTCGTATTCTCGTACCTGAAACAGAAGGAGGCCGTGACGGAACTGTTCCGCACGATCGCTCCGAAGATCGCCGAGCGTCCGGGCGGCTACACGCGTATCCTGAAGACGGGCTTCCGTCTGGGCGATGCCGCCGACATGTGCATCATCGAGTTCGTGGACTTCAACGAGGCTTATACGCTGGGCATTGCGCCGGCCGCTGCCGCAGAGGCGAAACCCAAGACGCGCCGTTCGCGCAAGAGCGCAGCGAAGAAGACCGATGCCGTCGAGGAGGCTACGGTCGTCGAGGGCGAGGCCAAGAAGGCCGCTCCCAAGAAGGCTGCCGCAGCGAAGAAGCCTGCCGCTCCGAAGTCCGCTTCGGCCAAGGCTGCCGCTCCGAAGGTCGCCAAGAAGACCAACGTGGGCAAGAAGATGTAATTCAACCCTGAAAAGGAGCCGAAAATCCGGATGTTCCGCTTTCGCGGGACATCCGGATTTTTCTGTTTCCGGCGGGGCGAGCGATTGCATGATCGTCCGTCCCCGGGAGGGGCGGCCGTCGTTAGGAGAGGAAGAGCCGATTGCCGTGCGGGAGAGGGGCGGCCGGGGGACGGGAGGCTGTCGGCGGAGGATTCGGCAAGGCTCCGGCCGTTGTCGGATGGAACCGGGAGGGGCGGTTTGCTGTTTGCGGGAGGATGGCCTGAACGGCGGGATGCTGCCGGTCGGGTGCATGCGATCGCGTTTTTTCGAAAAAAATACCGGATGAAATGCGGATTTTAGATTCCGTTCAGAATCGAGCCCGATCTTTGTATCGTAAAATAAAACGAAACAGTATTAACCGATAAAAAATTACGATTATGAAAAAGATTCTTGTTGCAGCCGTTCTCTTATTCGCCGGTATCGCTTCTACCTTCGCCGGAGACCGCGAGCGTCCGATCGCCGTGGACAAACTGCCCGCTGTCGCGCAACAGTTCCTCGCGGCCCATTTCAAGGGGCTGACCGTGGCCTTCGCGGTGGAGGACCCGAAGTTCATCGGCTCGGAGTACGAAGTGACCTATACGGACCGGACCGAGGTGGATTTCCGTTCCGACGGCGAGTGGTCCTCCGTGGAGCGGAAGTACGAGGCCGTTCCGGCGTCGGTCGTTCCGGCGCAGATTCAGGAGTATGTCGCCAAGAGCAACTTCCCGAACCAGTATATCCGGAAGATCGAGCGGAACAAGTACACCTGGGAGATCGAGCTTTCGAACGGGCTCGAGATCAAGTTCGACCGTCAGTTCAATGTGATCGGCTTCGACGACTGATCCCTGCGGCTTCCCGCGGATGAAAACGGACCCCTGCTTCCCGATACCGAGAAGCAGGGGTCTTTCGTATTCGCCGGGCTGCCGGACGCTCCGTGCAGCCGCTTTCTCTCGTGCGGCCGGTTACTTCGCGAAGCCCTTGCCGATGGCGAGGAAGTCCTCCGCCTTGAGGGCTGCGCCGCCGATCAGGCCGCCGTCCACGTCCTCCTTGGCGAAGATCTCGGCTGCGTTCGAGGGCTTGCAGGAACCTCCGTAGAGGATCGGGCACTCTTCGGCCGCCGCGCCGAACTTGGCGGCGAGCACCTTGCGGATGTAGGCGTGGATCTCCTGCGCCTGCTCGGCCGTCGCGGTCTTGCCCGTGCCGATGGCCCAGACGGGCTCGTAGGCGATCACGAGGTTGCGGAACTGCTCTTCCGTGAGGTTATAGACCACCTCCTCGATCTGGGCCTTCACCACGTCGAAGTGCTTGCCGGCCTCGCGTTCCTCGAGGTTCTCGCCCACGCAGTAGATCGGCGTGAGATCGTTGGCATAGGCCTGCGCCATCTTCTTGTTGAGCGTGGCGGAGGTCTCGCCGTAGTACTGGCGGCGCTCCGAGTGTCCGAGGATCACGTACTTGCAGCCCAGCGCCGCGATCATCTGTGCGGCGACCTCGCCCGTATAGGCGCCCTTGGCCTCCGTGGCGCAGTCCTGTGCGCCGAGTGCGATGTCCGAACCTTTCAGCGCCTCGGCCACCATCGAGAGGTGGGTGAACGGCGGACATACGATGAAGTTCACGCACGAGCACACCTCGCCGCGTCCTGCGGCGACTCCTTTGGCCAGTTCGACTCCTTCGGCAGGAAGCGTATTCATCTTCCAGTTGCCGGCTACGATTTTCTTTCTCATGGTAGTTATTCTGTTTCGTTAAACGGTAATTTCGTGTTTTCCGCTTTCGGCCGTATCCGGAACCGGCGGTCACTCCCCGGCGCACCAGCCCTTCACCTCCTCCATCGAGGGGGCCTTCAGACCGAGCTTGTTTTTCTTGTTGAAGCCGCAGAGGTCGTTGAAGAACTTGCCCGGGGCGAGTTTCCGGAGCGATTCTACGGTCACGTACCCCATTTTCTGTATGACGGGGACCCACTCCTCGGGAACGCCGATGGCGGTGTAGGCCTCCGCGGGATCCGCGACGGCCTTCTTCTCGGGACGCATCTGCGGGAAGAACAGCACGTCCTGGATCGACGGCTGGCCGGTCATGAACATCGTCAGACGGTCGATTCCGATTCCCATGCCCGAGCAGGTGGGCATTCCGAACTCCAGCGCGCGCACAAAGTCCATGTCGATGAACATGGCCTCGTCGTCGCCCTTCTCCGACAGCCGCAACTGCTCCTGGAAACGCTCCAGTTGGTCGATCGGGTCGTTCAGCTCCGAGTAGGCGTTGCACAGCTCCTTGCCGTTCACGAACAGCTCGAAACGCTCCGTCAGGTCGGGATTCGAGCGGTGACGCTTGCAGAGGGGCGACATTTCGATCGGATAGTCGGTGATGAAGGTGGGCTGTACGAGCTCCTCCTCGCAGTACTGTCCGAAGATGGCGTCGATGAGCTTGCCTTTGCCCATCGTCTCGTCAATCTCGACATTCAGACGCTTGCACGCCTCGCGCAGTTGTTCCTCCGACTGGCCCGTGATGTCGTAGCCGGTCCTTTCGCGGATGGCGTCGGTCATCGTCAGCCGGCGGAACGGGGCCTTGAACGAAACCTCGCGGCCGTCGATCGTAAGCTCCGTCGTGCCGTTCACGGCGAGCGCCACGCGTTCGAGCATCCGTTCGGTGAACTCCATCATCCAGAGGTAGTCCTTGTAGGCCACGTAGATCTCCATGCAGGTGAACTCGGGGTTGTGCGTGCGGTCCATGCCCTCGTTGCGGAAGTTCTTGCCGAACTCGTAAACGCCGTCGAATCCGCCGACGATGAGCTTCTTGAGATACAGCTCCGTGGCGATGCGCAGGTAGAGGTCGATGTCCAGCGAATTGTGGTGCGTGATGAACGGACGGGCCGACGCACCGCCCGGAATGGGTTGCAGAATCGGCGTCTCGACCTCGACGTAGCCCTTCTCGTTGAAGTATTCGCGCATCGTGGCCATGATCTTCGCGCGCTTGACGAAGACCTCCTTGACCTGCGGATTGACGATCAGGTCGAGGTAGCGCTGGCGGTAGCGGACCTCCGGGTCGGTGAAGGCGTCGAACGTCCGGCCGTCCTTCTCCTTGACCACGGGCAGCGGGCGGATCGACTTCGACAGCACGGTGAAGCGGCGGCAGTGCACCGACAGCTCGCCCGTGTTGGTACGGAAGGCGAATCCCTCGACGCCCACGAAGTCGCCGATGTCGAGCAGTTTCTTGAACACGGTGTTGTAGAGCGTCGGATCGCCCTCGGGGCAGATGTCGTCGCGGCGGATGTAGATCTGGATGCGGCCCGTGTGGTCTTGCAGTTCGAAGAACGAGGCGCTGCCCATGATGCGGCGCGACATAATGCGGCCCGCGATGCGCACCTCTCCGTAGTTCTGCTTCGTCTCGTCGTAGTTTTCGGCGATTTCGCGTGCCGTGGCCGTCACCTCGTAGCGCGCGGCGGGGTAGGGCTCGATGCCCAGGTCGCGCAACGCCTTGAGCGACTGCCGGCGCAACTGTTCCTGTTCGCTGAGTTCGATTGCCATATTTCGGTGTTTTTATCGTTTTCGGATTCGACCCCGCAAAGGTAGCGAAAAAAGGGGAGAATCGCAATTATTCCGCCGCTGCGCTCTCGCCGAACCGCCGGTAGATGGCGTAGGCCGCCCGACCCAGCGCGGCGCCCACGAGCGACCCCCACACGAGGTCCATCGGAAAGTGCTTGCCCAGGTAGATGCGCGAGTAGCAGATCGCCGCGGTGCAGAGCACCATCAGCAGGGTGAACCACCTCCGGCGGACGGCCGGGGCGGAGAGCACTGCCAGCGCCACGATTGTCGCGGCATGGGCCGAGACGGTTCCGTAACGGCCGCTCACGGCCTCGGGCGGCACGTGCACGGCCCAGTCGCCGGCATAGCCTGCGGCGGCGAGGGCGTCGGGCGTCATCCGGCGCAGCGCGTGGAGCGAGTCGGGGGTGATCGCCAGCCCTTCGAGCGAGGGGGTGAACATGGGACGCGGACGCGGCTCGAAGCCGGGGAGCAGACCGCCCAGCAGCCCGTTGTGCTTGAAGATGCCCGAGACCATGTCCGAGAGCGCCAGCGCGGCGATCATCGCCGCGGTGAAGACCGCCAGGCCGCGCCAGCCCGTGCGTCGCCAGACGAGCCAGAGGATCAAGGCGTAGAGCGGCAGCCACATGGTCGTTCCGGAGAGTGCGAGCATGATGCGGTCCAGTTGCGGCCCTCCGTCGAAATTCAGGGCGAGGAACAGGTCGTGGTCGAAGGTGTACATGTCTTTTCAGAATTGGAAATAGATGAACGGCTGGATGTCGCTCGACTTGATCTGCATGACGAACCAGATCATCGCTGCGGCCATCAACACTTGCAGCACCAGCGGCGCGCAGGTCACGATCCGCTGCGCCGCGGCGTCCGCACGGCCCGGCAGCATGTGCAGCAGGTAGCCGGCGGCGACGAGGGCGAAAACGCCCGCGTAGCCCGTCAGCACCTGCGGGATCATCGGGGCGTTGAAGTTGTGGACGATCTGGTGCAGCATCAGCTCCACGGTCTGCATCGATTCGGCGCGGAACAGGAGCCAACCGAAGCATACGAGGTTGAACGTGAGAAAGATGCCTGCCGCGCGGCTCCACCGGTTCATCTGCGCGCCGGTGGGTTTCGCTCCGGGAACGGCGGCCAGCCAGAGTTTGTGGAGCGCGAGCGCCGCGCCGTGCAGCCCGCCCCAGAGGATGAAGCGCACCGCCGCGCCGTGCCACAGGCCGCCCAGCAGCATCGTCAGGAGCAGGTTCAGGTAGGTGCGCAGCCGACCCTTGCGGTTGCCGCCGAGCGAGATGTACAGGTAGTCGCGCAGCCACGTCGAGAGCGAGATGTGCCACCGCCGCCAGAATTCGGTGATCGTGGCCGATTTGTAGGGGGCGTCGAAGTTCCTCGGAAAGCGGAAGCCCATGAACAGCGCGATGCCGATGGCCATGTCCGAGTAGCCCGAGAAGTCGCAGTAGATCTGCAGCGCGTAGCCGTAGATGCCCATGAGGCATTCGAAGCCGGAGTAGAGCAGCGGTTCGTCGAAGATGCGGTCCACGAAGTTGAGCGAGATGTAGTCCGAGACGATCGCCTTCTTGAACAGCCCCGTGAGGATCAGGAAGACGCCCGTGCCGAACATGGCGCGTGTGACGACGACGGGATTCTGGCGGATCTGCGGGATGAAGTCGCGGGCGCGGACGATCGGGCCGGCCACCAGTTGCGGGAAGAACGAGAGGTAGAACAGGTAGTCGAGCCAGTTGGACAGGGGCTTGAGCTGGCCGCGGTAAACGTCTATGGTGTAGCTCATCGACTGGAAGACGAAGAACGAGATGCCCACCGGCAGGAAGATGTTCTGGAACTGCAGGAATCCCTGCCCGAAGAGCTGGTTCGCAATGTCGATGAGAAAGTTCGTGTACTTGAAGTAGCCGAGCATCGAGAGGTTCACCAGGACGCTCAGCGCCACGAGCCCCCGCCGTGCGCCGCGCCGCGTCGTGCGGGCCATCGCCCGTGCGATGGCGAAGTCGCTCGCCGCGGCGAAGACGAGCAGCAGGAAGTAGATGCCGCTCGACTTGTAGTAGAAGTAGAGCGAGAAGAGGATGACATAGACGATGCGGGCCATCGGCGCCCGGCGGAATGCGCCGTAGAGGAGCATGAAGCCGGCGAAGAGGAAGAGGAACAGTCCGCTGCTGAATATCAGCGGCGACGAGGCGTCGTAGGCGAGCAGCGCCAGCAGTTTTTCCGGAAGAGCGTCCGCCGAAGGTAGGATCATCGCCGCGGGTCGTTAAAGGGTTCGGGGCCGACGCCCGGCAGCAGCTGGCGCTCGATCCGCCGCCTTTCGCGCGGCGGGAGAACGCTTTTGCGCATCTGCCGCCGCAACTCCTCGGCGGCGCGGAGCGTGGCGTGCCGGGCCGTGAAGTCGTTGAGCGCATCGACGAGCGCCCAGGCCACGCGGCTGCCGCCGGCGTAGTTGATGTGGGTGAAGTCCTTGCCGGCCCAGCCGTTCTGCACGAACCGCTCCATGCCGCCCTGCGCCCGCATGGCGTCGCACGTCGGCCAGAAGGCGGCGCCCGTGTTCCGGGCCGCGCGCCGCTGGAAGTCGGTCATGTGAGGAATGGCGTCCATCGGTTCGAAGCCCGCGTCGCCCTTCACCGAACGGTCGCTGACGCCCAGCACCAGCACGGCGGCTCCCGGGAAGCAGCGGCGGACGTAGTCCACCATCTTCTCGATCTGCCGCGAGTAGCCGGAGTAGTCCTTCACGCCCGCCTGCATGATGTTGAGCCCGTACTGGAGAATCACCAGGTCGTAGTGCAGCATGGCGTCGATCTGGGCATTGACCGAAGGGTCGGTCCAGAACATGGCCTGGCCGTTGTTGCTGCGCACTGAGTAGTTGTCCACGACCACGCCGGCATCGCTTTCGAACACGGCGCCGTAGCCGGCGAAGCCTTCCGTGCCCGAGAGCACCTCGAACGCCAGGGCGTGCAGATGCGGGGCGTGCACGACGATCCGCCGCACGGCCTCGTCCCCGGGGATGTCGAACGTGCGGCGCAGCGTGTCGTTGAGCGTCAGGCGGACGCGGCTGTCGGAGGGCGAACGGAAAAGTACGTGCGCCGTCGTGCAGGAGTCGAGCCGCTGTCGCGCGTCGGTGCTTTCCCAGCGCGTCGAGGCGCCCGCGGCGGGCTGGCTCATCCAGCCCGAGACATAGAAGTGCCCGCGCAGCGTCTCGGGCGCCCGCTTGCGCTGCATGATATTGTAGGAGGTCCATCCCTTTGCGTCGGTCCGGACGGTGCGGCGGAAGCCGGTCAGCGGCGAGGAGGTCGGGGCGAAGCCCGTGCCGCCTCCGCCGTAGGCGAGTTGCAGCTTCTCGCGCAGGTCGGCCGTGAGGATGTCCCCTTCGACGAACGAGTCGCCGAAGAAGGCGATGCGCACGGGCCGCCGGGCGTTGAGCAGCGTGTCGCAGAAGGCCCGCATTCCCCGTATGCCCGTGGTGTCGAAGTCCTCGATCGGCGTGAGCTGCGCGACGAGCCGTGCGGTGTCGGGCGCGGCGGTGCGGCGGCGTGCGGCGCTGTCGCGGCGGAGATCCCACGCGAAGGTGGTTTGCACGGCGCGCGGCGCGGTGTCGGCTTCGATGCGTTCGGCCACCCGTTCCATATCGACATGGAATTCCGCCTCGTCGAAAGGCTGCGGCTCCGGCGCGGGGGCTGCGGCGTCGTCGAACGTGACGAGGTCCGAGAGGATGTTGGCCCGGCGGAGCTTGACGCCGCCGAGGCTCTGCGGGGGGATGAAACTGACGGCCACGAGCACTGCGATCAGCGCCGCGGCCGCAATCCATCCCTTATGCGTGTAGTCTTTTTCGGGGGTGTTCATCCGGGACCGTTCAGTCGCGTCGTCCGCCGAGGATCAGCAGCACGTAGTAGAGAACCGAGGCGATGGCGCTCAGCGCCGCCACGAGGTAGGTGCGGGCCGCCCACGAAAGGGCCTCCCGGGCCTGTGCCAACTGCGCTCCCTCCATCGTGCGGCTCGTCTGCAACCACTCCAGCGCACGGGCCGAGGCGTTGTATTCGACGGGCAGGGTGATGAGCGAGAAGAGCGCCGACATGGCGATCATGCCCACGCCGATCCAGCACAGCAGCTCGTTCTGCGTCGTGGCCAGGATCACCAGCCCCAGCAGGATGACCCACATGGCCGACGACGAGGCGAACTGCACCACGGGAACCAGCTGCGAGCGGAGCGCCAGCGGGGCGTAGCCGCGGGCGTGCTGCACGGCGTGGCCGCATTCGTGGGCCGCAACCGCGGCGGCGGCCACGCTCGACGAGGAATAGACCGAGTCGCTCAGATTGACGGTCATCGTCTGCGGGTTGAAGTGGTCGGTGAGGTGGCCGCCCACGTGCGTGACCTTCACGTTGTGGATGTTGTTGTCGCGGAGCATCTTCTCGGCGACTTCGGCGCCCGTGAGCCCGCCCGGGAACTGCACCTTCGAGTACTTTTTGAACACCGACTGCAGGCGCGCCTGCACGATGTAGCCCACGATGCCGATGGCGATGATCAGGAAAAACATGCCGGTCGAGGCGGCCGAATAACGGCTGGCCGCCGGCTCTGCGTAGTAGCCTGCCTGGAGCAGGACGATGAGGGGTTGTAACATGGTCGTAAAAATTTTTGTCTGGTTCGGGTGCCGGTGCGCACCGGCATTTTCTGCCGGGAGCCTCCGCCGCTTGCCGGGAACTTCCGCTTCGCTCCGGTGCTCCGGTCGCCGTGCGGCGTTTCCGGCGGGGCGGCTGCGGGACGGGTTTAACGCTCCGGCGTGTGTTTCCGGTGCGTGTAGTAGGCTCCCGCCTGCTGCGCGGGCATCAGCACCATATCATTAACGTTCATGTGCGCCGGTAATTGTGCGGCCCATGCGATGGCCTCCGCAATATCCTCGCCGGTGAGGGGCTCGACCCCGTTATAGACCCGGTCGGCGGCTTCGCGGTCGCCGTGGAAGCGGACGAGCGAGAACTCCGTTTCGACCATGCCCGGGCGGATCTCGGTCACCTTCACGCCCGCTGCGAGCAGGTCGGCGCGCATCGACTGCGAAATGGCGTGCACGGCGTGCTTCGAAGCGCAGTAGACCGCGCCGTTCTCGTAAGGCTCCGTGCCGGCGATCGAGCCGATGTTGAAGATGTGGCCGCGGCCCGCGGCGACCATCTTGGGCGCGATGACGCGCGTGACGTAGAGCAGCCCCTTGACGTTGGTGTCGATCATGGCGTCCCAGTCGCGCGTGTCGCCCCGGTCGATGTGCTCCAGCCCGGCGGCCAGTCCGGCGTTGTTCACCAGCAGATCGACCCGCTCGAGCGGTTCCAGCGCCCGGCGCACCTCCTCCTCCGAGCGGACGTCGAATGCGAGCGTCGTGCAGCGGCCGCCCGCGGCGGCGATCTCCCGGGCGAGTTGCGCGAGACGTTCGGCGCGGCGGCCCGTCGCCGTGATGTTGTATCCCTCCCGGGCCAGCCGGAGCGCCGTGGCGCGTCCGATTCCCGAGGTGGCTCCCGTGATGAGTGCCTGTTTATTCATGACGATTCACAAAAAACGGTTCTTTCGGGCAAAAATACGAAATTATGTGTTACTTTGCATAAATTTTCGGACAAAATACCGCTGTCGTGAACCTGTCGTTTTTCATTGCCCGCCGCATGGCCCGTCCCTCGCCGGAGAACCGGCCCGGCGTGATGGAGCGCATCGCCGTGGTGTCGGTGGCGTTGGGCGTGGCCGTGATGATTCTCGCGCTGGCCGTCATCCTGGGTTTCAAGCGCGAGGTGGCGGCCAAGATGACGGGATTCGCGGGCCATGTCGCCGTGACCGACGTGCGGGGCGTGGGGACGCTCGACGCCGAACCCGTCGTGCGGAGCGCGCATGTTGAGGAGCTGATCCGCACGACGGAGGGCTTCCGCGCGATGGCCCCCTACGCCCTTCGGGGCGGCATCGTCCGCACGGCCGACGCCGTGGAGGGCATCGTGCTCAAAGGCGTGGACGGGAGTTTCGACTGGCGCTTCTTCCGGGAGTGGCTCACGGAGGGCGAACTGCCCCGCGTGGGGGATTCGGTCCGCACGAAGGACGCGCTGCTGTCGCGGACGCTGGCCGACCGGTTGCGGCTGGGCGTGGGCGACCGTGTCGAGATGCTCTTCGTCGAGCCGGGCGAGCTGCCGCGCCGCGACCGGTTCAAGGTCTCGGGCATCTATGCTTCGGGGCTGGAGGACATGGACGGGGCGGTGGTGCTGACCGATCTGCGCAACGTGCAGCGGCTGGCCGAATGGACGCCGGAGAAGGTCTCGGGCTACGAGATTCTGCTCGACGACCTCGCCGGGGCGGACGCCTTCGCCGCGCGGCTGAGCGACGCGCTGCTCTACGACGAGTCGGACGATACGCGCAATCTGGTGGCCACGAGCGTCATGGAGCGCTATCCGAACATCTTCGACTGGCTCCGGGCGCACGACGTGAACGGCGTGGTGATCGTCGTCATCATGCTCGTCGTGGCCTTTTTCAACATGGCCTCGGCGCTGATGATCCTCGTGCTCGAACGCACGCGGATGATCGGGCTGCTCAAGGCGTTCGGAATGTCCGACGGGCAGTTGCGGCGCATCTTCCTGTGGCGGGCCGCCTTCATCACGCTGCGCGGGCTGGCGTGGGGAAACGCTGCGGGCGTCGGGCTGTGCCTGTTGCAGCGGGCGACGCATCTGGTGAAGCTCGACGCCGAGGGATACCTGCTCTCCGAGGTGCCCGTGGCGCTGGGGTGGGGCTGGTGGCTGCTGCTCAACGCGGGATTCGTCGCGGCAATCGTCGCGCTGCTCGTCGTGCCGGCCTGCGTGGTCTCCACCGTCAAGCCCGAAGAGACGATAAGATACGAATGAGAAAGAGATGAAACCGTACGATACCGATCAGACCAAGAAGGAGGAGGTCCGCGAGATGTTCGACCGCATCGCACCGCGTTACGACCTTCTGAACCACACGCTTTCGATGAACGTGGACCGCCTGTGGCGCCGCCGCGTGGTGCGCGAGGTGCGGCGGGCCGCGCCGCGGCGGATTCTGGACGTGGCCACCGGCACGGGTGACCTGGCCATCGAGATGGCGCGCCGCATCGCCGGAGTGCAGGTGCTCGGGGTGGACCTCTCGGAGGAGATGCTCGCCGTGGCGCGCCGCAAGGTCGAACAGCGGGGGCTGGACGGACGGATCGTCCTCGACTGCGGGGATGCCGAACGCCTCGCGGCGGCCGACGGCTCGGTGGATGTGGCGACCGTGGCGTTCGGGGTCCGGAACTTCGGCGACCTCGAGGCGGGGCTCCGGGAGATGGCCCGGGTCGTGAGGCCCGGGGGGCGCGTCGTGATTCTGGAGTTCTCGCGTCCCCGGAACCGGCTGTTCCGGACGTTGTACGAATTTTACTCCTACCGGATTCTGCCGCGTATCGGCGGGGCGGTGTCGCACGACCGGCGGGCGTACGAGTATCTTCCGGCTTCGGTCGGGGAGTTTCCCCCGCCGGAGGAGTTCCTCGGGATGATGGCCCGGGCCGGATTCCGCGACTGCCGGGCCCGGAGCCAGAGTTTCGGCATCGCGCAAATCTATGTCGGGGAGCGATGACGGCGCGGTGCGGAGGTGTCGGACGGATGCTGCGCCGTGCTGCGGCGAGGCTGCTGCTCGTGTCGCTGGCGGCGCTGGCTGCCGCCGCGTGCGGCAGGACGGAGCCGGAGGCCGTGCGCGTCGAGGCCGTCGAACGTTTCGAACGGCTGGGGTCGGCCGGGGCCGATGCGGTGCTGCGCGTGCATAACGGGACGGGGCATACCCTGAAGATCCGGCGCGTGCGTCTGGACGTCTTCTATGCCGGGAAGCGCGTGGGGTCGCTCCGTCTGCACGAGCCGGTCCGCATTCCGCGTCGGGCGACGACCCTCGTCGGAACCCGCTGGCGGCTGGAGACGTCGGATCCGATGGCCTTCTACGTCGTCGAGCGGCGCCTCGGCGAGGGCGATCTTTCGCGGATCGGGCTGTCGTACGAGCTCCGGGCGCGCAGCGGCGTGGTTCCCGTGAAAATTTCCGGCGATATGATGCCGTTGTCGGAATTTTTGAATACCTTTGGCCTGTCGGAAGACGACATTAAAGAGTACCTGAAATGATGCGCAGATTGCTGTTCCTCTCCCTCGCACTGTCTTTCGCGGCCGTCTTCGGGGCGGCGGCGCAGTCGCTCGACGCCTTCAAGCGGCAGTTGGCCGAGCCCGCCGCCGCGCCGGGGTTGCTCTTCGGCCGGGCGCAGGTGATCGCCGTCGAATACGGCGATGCAGGGCGCACGGTGGCGGAAGCCTCCCGCGCCGAACGCCGCGACCGCTTCCCGGGGTATCGGGTCTGCATCTTCTCGGACAACGGCCCGGAGGCCCGCGAAGGGGCGTTCGCCGCGCGGAAACTTTTCGAGGAGACCTTCCCGGGCGTGAAAGTCTGCATGGGCTACGACATTCCCTATTTCAAGGTGTCGGTAGGCAACTGCCTGACGACCGAGGAGGCGATTATCCTCAAGGAGCGCGTGTCGGCGACCTTCCCCAAGGCTTTCGTCAAGAGCGAGGAGCTTTCGGCGGCCGATCTGACGGAGTAGCGCCGGGGAGCGCGGCCCGTGCGGTGCTGCTCCGGCGAATCAATAAAGACAACTGTCCATGAAAGTGCTGTTGATAAACGGAAGTCCGCGGCATGCGGGCAATACCTTCATCGCCCTGTCCGAAGTGGCCGGGGCGCTCGAAGCGGAAGGCGTACGGACGCAGATCGTCCAACTGGGGAACAAACCCGTGCGGGGATGTATCGCCTGCGGGAAGTGCGCCGACCTGGGGCGCTGCGTATTCGACGATCCGCTCTACGACGAGGTGCGCGTCGCCCTGCGCGATGCGGACGGGCTGGTCGTGGGATCGCCCGTCTATTATGCCGGGCCGAACGGATCGCTCTGCGCGCTGCTCGACCGGGTCTTCTACTCCTGTTCGGAACTGCTGGCCTACAAACCCGCCGCAGCGGTGGTCGTTTGCCGCCGGGGCGGGGCGAGTGCGGCGTTCGACCGGCTGAACAAGTATTTCACCATCTCGAACATGCCTGTCGTCTCGTCGCAGTACTGGAACAGCGTGCACGGACGGCTGCCCGGCGAGGCGGCGCAGGATGCCGAAGGATTGCAGACGATGCGGGTGCTGGGACGCAACATGGCGCGGCTGCTCAAGGCCGGCCCGCTCGCTTCGGAGGCGCGGCCCGAAAAGGAGGAGCGCGTCTGGACTCATTTTATCCGGTAGTCCGGTCGCCGGAACCGGAGGAACAGGATGCGGACGCCTTTTTTCGGGGCGGGGGCGGAGACGGAGGAGTCTCCGGATATTCTCTCGTCGCCCGATAATATGAACGGCCCTGCAACGAATATGCGATGTCGTTGCAGGGCCGTTTCCTTTTGTATCCGCAGGGAGCGGTCTGGCTTTTGCGGATTATGTGTGTTTCATCGGAAAACTCTCCGATTTTTCAGTGGCCGACGATCGGTTTGCAGTCCGTCACAACGATTGGGCGACGACCTCCCATTTCAGATCGCCGGGCTGATTGCCTGCGCCGTCGATCGCCTGCCACTTGTAGCCCTCGGCCGGCTCGTAAACGACCTTGGTCACCGTGTTGTAGGCTTTGCCGCTGAATTTGCCGCCTTTGAGAATTACGCTTCCGGTCGGCAGATTCACGTCGTTGTCGCCCGATACGACCGCGCTGGTCCCTTCGATCTGCAATCCCGACCGGTCGTTGGGCGCGGAAAACTCTCCGCCCGTGATCGTGACCTTCGCGCCGTTGGTTATATACACCGGATAAAAGGCATCTTTCTCCCCCGGCGTATTCTCCGTATAGTATTTGCCGCCGCTGATTACGGCATCCTGGCAGCTTTCGATGGAAATACCGCCCTGAATACCTTTGACTTCGCAGTTGTCGATCCGCACTTTCGACCCGAACAGACGCATTGCGTAAGCCCAATGCTTACCATTATCCAGATTCGAAGAAGTGGACTCGAAATAGCTGTCGGTGAGCGTGATCTCGCCGCTTGCGACGTCACGCCCCATACCGCAGACGGTGAACTCGCCCGAGATGATCCGGGCATTCCTGATGGTTACGTTCGCATCGTTCCAATAGGCGATCGCCGCACTGTTGTAGGGATGTCCCGTAGCTGAGCTGCCGTGCCAATGATAGTTGGGGTCGTTGATCAGGGTGACACCGTCGATAACGCAATCCCCGCCCGTAACGTGAATCAGGGATTTCTGGTAACCTTCACCCCCCCCCTTCAGGCCGCTATCGTTTTCCGAAGAGTTGTCGATCGTCCCCTTACCGGTCAGCGTGAGGCCCTTTTCGGCCGTCAGGAAGTTCTCGCTGCCGAGCCGGACGGTCGTCCCCTCCTTGATGTCGATGGTTTTGTGTTCGGTGAACGAGAGATTTTCCGCCGGTACGGAGGCGAGGTCTATATCGGAAGCCACGGCGATTTTGGCAATGGCCGGATTGGACAGTGCTCCGGTCAGATCCGCTGCGTCATTGACTTCCACGGGAACGCTCGCCTGTCCTCCTGCCGGAACGACTTCGTAGGTGCCGTTCGGTGCGGGAGTTGTACTTACTTTTACAGTCGTGGAACTCTTTGCAACGAAATTCTTGACCGGATTTTCCGTCATTGAATTCGACGGGTCGAAATTGATGAACGTGCCGCCGTACACATTGATGGCAGCGTTCGAATTGTCTTTCAGATTCAGCACCCAATAGCCGCGCTCATTGGCACATGCCGACTCGAACCGGCCGCCGTAGATGTTGATAACGGCATTTTGATCCGCATAGATGAGGTCGAGCTGGGCGTTACCGTCGTTGAATTCCTGATCGTTGTAGAAATTGCCGCCGTAGATGTTCACTTTCGCATCACCGTAAGCATATACTGCCATGCGGTAGCCGTCCTCGTTGGGTTCGGTTCCGATGGCACGGATGTCGCCGTCTCCCCTGATGTTCAGCGTGGCGCCTCCTTTCACCTCGAATACGGTGGTGTTGCCGTATTGTCCGTCTGGGAGCGATGTCTCGTTGATGATGTTCTTGCCGTTCAGGTCGATCTCGACCGTCTTGTTCCCTTCGACGACCAGCGGCGCCTTGACCGTTACGTCCTCCGACAGGGCGACGCTGCCGCCGTTTGCCAGCGCGGCACGCAGTTCGGGATAGTCGTCGATGTCGGGTTGGTCGAAGTCCGGATTGATCGTCACGTCGAGTGTACCCTGTTTGGTCAGCAGGTTGCCCGAAACATTGGTGCGGTAGTTGCGGCGGATGGGAATGTTCTTGAAGTCGCTGTTGGTCGCTATTTCGGTATCGTCGGAACCGTAGAAGGTCATCGAGAAATCGGCCAGCGTGGCCTCCTCGACGGGCGCCCAGATATAATCGACCGTAAGATCGCCGTCGGCGCTGAGTACGTCGGCCGTATATTCCACCGCGGCCGTCTCCTGGCCGACCTCGCCTTTCTTGGCGTCGAACGAAGTCGGAACGGCCGTGAAAGCCACTTTCACCTTCGTCGGCTTCAGTGCGGGATCGGGGATCGCAGTCATGTCGAACGTCTTGACGTTCAACTGGCCGAAAGGACGACGCAGGGTGATGTTCTCCGAGAACGATCCTGTTACCTTGTAGTCGGACAGTATGCCGGTAAAGGCGTCGAATTCGTCGTCGTTGCCCGCATAGGCGCCCTTCACCGTAATACGGGTCAGATCGTCCGTGTCATAGTGGTCTCCGGTCGAGCAGTCGGCCCAGAAAACGAAATCGTAGGTCTGCGAAGCCACCAGACGCAGGTTGAACGTCGCGGCATTACCCGTTACCGCCGCAGTCTGCTGCTCCCCGTAGGGTTGCCCGTTCCGGTAGATTTGAAGCAGACAGCGGTCGATTTTCGCTCCGTTGCCGAAGTCCGCCGCCGTGGCGCGTGTCCGCGTTCCTTGCGGGATGGCAATCGTAATGGTCTGGGCGGCCCCTCCGTCGGACACGAGCCCCTCGTCCTTCTGACATGCGGTGAGGGTCAGTGCGAGACCCGCCGCCAACAAGAATAGTTTTTTCATGGTTTGTTGAGTTTTTGTGAATTACCCCCCCCCTCCGATTTTTCGGAAGGAGGGGATGTAACTCAACGGTTTGTAATTTATTTCGAAATACCCTTCGATTCTTTGTCCGGGACCCGGAGGAGCTGTCGGACTACTCCGGATTGAAAGTGTTATTGAGCCACCACCTCGTAGTTGTAGGTGATGCCGCCTACTGTCTGTACATTGTCCTTATAAACGTATCCGTCGGCTGCGGCCGTCAGGTTGTCCTCGAAATAACCGCCCTGAATTGCTACCGTACCGCCGGCGATATACACGTCTTCCATGCCCGGGTAACCGGAGAAATACCCGCCTGTAATCGTGGTCTTGCCACCCTCGTTGTAAAGCGCATAGTATTTGCAGTCGTTCAGGATCGTGCCGCCGGATATCGTCACGTTGGCCCCTCCGATCGACTGGATGGCTTCGATCCGGCCGCCTTTGACCGTCAGTTTGGCATTGCTGCCGGCTGCCATCAGCGCATAACCCGTCGGAGAGTTCCGGTTAATGACGTTACCGTTCTCGATGGTCATATCGGCGCTGCCGGTATTCATCAGCGTGAAGCCGGGACCGTCGAAGGTTCCGTTCTTGATGTTGCAGATGCCCTGATTGTAGATAACCACGCCGTTGGCATCCGTAGCTTTCGTAGCGGTATAAGTTCCGTTTTCGATCGTCAACGTTGCACCGGCTTCATTCATGAAGATATAATCGGTGGCAGTCATCTTTCCGGCGCCTTTGACGGTAAGCTCACTCTTGTTGACGATCTGCTGTTTGCCGACAGTCAGAGTAACTGCGTTCTTAAAGTCGATGACGGTAGGTTTCTTGATTGCAATCTCGCCACTCGTTTCCGGAATTTTCGTCAAATCGTAATGATACCATACGTTGACGTTACCACCGTCTTTCAAGAGGGCAACGAAACGTTTCAGTTCGGTCCAGCGATCCTTAACAACGCCATCCACGATCAATTTGGCCGTGTTTATGTATCCGGCAGTGAAATTGGAAGCCCACCAGCCCATATATTCATCTGTGAAATGGCCGGTTGCTACTCCGTCTGCCTGTTTGTCCACCTTGTTGTTGCGGAGTTCTACGGTGTACTTGTCGTAGGTGTCGGCTTTTTTCGATACATTTACCATATTGCCGATAAATGCGTGGGAGAAACTTTGCTCCATAGCATAGAACAAATCGCCGTCGCAATAGGAATCCGCATCCTGACCTTTGTAAGTATTGTTGAGAGTGATGCCGCTGACCGAGCAGCCCTCGATGAGCACGTTGCGCTCGAAAGTCTGGAAATAACCGATAAGGCCGGCTGCTTGCGAACAGTAGGTGAACGTTCCGGGGTTAAATACGTCGATAGAGCAAGTGGTTACCGAGCAGTTGCGGACCGTGACGTCTTTCGAGCTTGTGCTGACGAAACCGATCAGGCCGCCGATTTTCTGAACGCTCTTAATGGTCGTATTCTTCATATGGCAGTTTTCCACCGTACCGTAGTCCATGCGGCCGACCAATGTACCGCCGCGATAACAGGTCACTTCGGCACCGTCGATCGTGAGGTCTTTCACGTTGCCCTGAAGCACATAGAAGAAACCGCCGTAATAAGTGCCTTTACCATTAGGTTGACCTGTGGCGTTGTCGACGTATAGGTTCTTGATCGTATGGCCGGCGCCGTCGAATTCCACGAAGCCTTTGCCTTCCGTATCGATCGGAGTCCATTTCTGTTTTTGGAGGTCGATATCCGTCGTCAGCACGATCTTCGCACATCTCTTCTCTGCCACGAGTTGGACTGCTTTTGCAAGGGTCTTTGCGTCGCCGACGGCATAGACCGTTACTTTGTAAACGGCATCCGCTTTGCTGAAATCGATATTCTCCACCGCTCCGTAGATTTCCACATTTCCTTTATTTACGTTCAGTGTTTTCACCGTGACGCCTTCGGGAACGATCAGCGTTTCGCCGGCCGTCGTGGCGTCTATTTCCCCGAAGGAGCCCTGAAGGGTAACCGTCGATTCCGGGGTATTGATGGTCAGTTTCCCGGTGGTATTGGCCGTGATGGTAATATTTGCGGGAGCTTCCGTGTTACCCGTTCCACCGGTCCGATCGTCGTATTTTACAGTAACGGGGTTGCTCGTTTCGGGGAGTGTGAGCGAGATTTTCACGTTATTGTCCGTAGCATATATCTGCGGTATCACGATCTCGTTGCCCGCGGCATTCGTCAGATTCTTGACGACAATATCGGTCGCGCCGCTTTCGAGGGCCGCCTTGACATCTGCCGCGCTTTCGACTTCGGCAATCACTTTCTCGATGGGGCTGTTTTCATCGAATTCCGGGTCGATCGTTACGCTGATCGTGCCCTTCCTGGTCAGCAGGTTGCCCGACACGTTGGTGCGATAGTTGCGGCGGATCGGAATGTTGGTGAAGGCGTCGTTGGTGCAGATCTCCGTACCGCCGTTGTAGAATGTCATCGTGAAATCGGAGAGCGCGGCCCCGGATTCCGTGGCCCAGAGGAAATCCATCGAGATCGTACCGTCGGTCTTGGCGAATTCTGTCGCCTTATAGCTGACGTCGGCCGATCCGCTCACTTCGCCCGTCAGGGCGTTGAACGTCGTGGGAAGACCCTTGAAAGCGACCTCGTATCCCGTGGGTTTCAGCGCCTCGTCTCGGATTTCGTTCAGGTCGTTGGTCTTTACCACCAGCAGACCGAAAGGACGTTTCAGGGTTACGGGCCTGGAGAAAGAGCCCGTCACTTCGAACGTCTCGTGGGCGAAGAACGCATCCCGCTCGTCGCTGTTGCCGACGAACGGCCCGATTTCCGTGATCGACTTCAGATTCGCCGTATTGTAGGTCTTGTCCGTGAAGCTGCCTTCGCTGCCTTCGGCGCAGTCGGCCCAGAATACGAAGTCGTAGGTCTGCTGGGCGACCAGCCGCAGGTCGTCGAAGGTAACCGTTTCGCCGGTGACGCCCTTCTCGATACGGTTGTAGAGTTTGTCGTTGCGGTAGATCTCCAGAATACAGCGGTTGGCCGAGGTGCCGGCGCCGAAATCGTCGGTAACCGCACGGGTTCCGTTCTGCGGAATGGTGACCGTAAACGAGGAGGAGGATGTCGTGTCCGAAACGACACCTTCGTCCTTCTGACATGCGGTGAGGGTCAGTGCAAGGCCCGCCGCCAACAGGAAGAGTTTTTTCATGGTTTGTTGAGCTTTTGCGAATTACCCCCCCCCTCCGATTTTTCGGAAGGAGAGGATGTAACTCAACGGTTTGTAATTTATTTTGAGGAACTTCGTTTTGGGATTTAGGTGAGATTCGGATTCGGTCGTCCGTCATTCGAACGTCGCCGTCACGCGGGACGTGCAGTTCGGTCGCAGCGGCAGTACGTCGAGTGTCCTGGTCGTACTTCCCACCGTGACCGAAAGGCCGACGGAGTGTTCCGCGCTGGACGGAACGAAGAGGAAGTCTTCGCCGACCGAGTCCGATCCGGAGGTCGTCGTCGGGAATGCGAGCGTTAAGGTTTGCGGGGCGGATGCCGTTCCGGTCAGCACGTCGTACTGCGTCGGCACGTCCGTGTAGGTAACCGCAACCGCTTCGCCGCCTGTGCCGAACGCCTTCCTGTTCCGCATCTTCAGCTTGGCCAGCGGGCGCTTCAGCTCGGCCGATACGGCGTTGCCGCCGTTCCATTGCACGTCGGTCAGGACGCAGGCGAAGGCGTCGCGTTCGCTTGCGGCTGCGGGCGTGTATTTTTTCGCGGCGACCTGCCGCAGGTCGCCGGTCTCGTAGGCTCCCGTGCCGTAATCGGCCCAGAAGAGGAAATCGTAGGAGCCGGGAACCAGCGCGATCTCGATAGCGGCTTCGGTGAGTGTTCCCGCCGCTGTCTTATGCAGCACGCAGCGGGGATTGGCGCCCCGTGTCCACGCCTCGAAGGTGTAGGTCAGCGCTTGTTCTGCGGCAGCCTCGCTGCGCGTCGCCGCCTTGGCTGCGGGCTCGTTCTCCAGCGCGCCTTCCGAGCGCAGGGAGATCGCACCGCCCACGGGCTCCGCCGGGGCGGGCGTGGGGCTCTCGTCCTTGCTGCATCCGGCAAGGACGGTCAGAGCGAGAAACAGTGTCAATATCTTTTTCATGCGAATAGCGTTTTAATCGGGGATCACGATATCTATTTCTCCGTCAAACCCGGGGTCGATGCCGATGCCGGGGGCGTAGTCGCGCGTGAGAAACTCGTCGCGTACGGTCGTCAGCTTGCCCCGTACGATCGGCACGTCGATGCCCTCGATACGGTTCAGCAGGTTGCCCTCGCTGTCGCGGATGGTAAGATCGACCTTCACGGCCGATTCGGAGCCATTGACGAAGATGTAGTCGCTGGCCAGGTGCGCCTCCTTGTCCGTCAGCGGCGTCATGTTGCATCCGAATGACATGCCCGTTCGGGCGTCGTTGGGTTTGTTCGTGTAGGCGTTGAAGCCCGACGGGAAGTACCCCGCATACTCCACCTGCACCCGGATTGTCGAAAGATCGGGATTCTTGACGAGCAGATTTTCGGCAATGGTGCCGGCTTTCGCCCGCCGTGCGGCCAACTCGTCGAGAAACTTGTCGATGTCGGTGGTGATGAATTCGATCTTGGCCATCGGACGCTGAAGCGTCACGGTCGCATCCGCGGTCGCGTTCCACCGGTCGCGGTAATCCTTGAGGTCGATCTCCTGTTGTGCGATGTAGGCGTCCTTGTGGTCTTCGTTGCCGATGTAATCCCCGGCTTCGGGAACGCTGATCGACGAAAGGGAGTTTACATGGTAGTATTTGTCGGCCGTCGAGCCGTCGTCCACATAGTCCATCCACGCTACGACGTGATACCGGGCGGCATGCACCGCCAGCGAGGTGCGGATCGCATGATGTCCGTCCGCCGCCTGCTCGCAACTGAGCACCTGCTGCTCTACGGGTTCGCCGCCGATCTCGTCGCGGAACACCTCGACGATCCAGCGCACGTCGTGCGTGTCGGCTTCCGGCGCTTCGGAACGCCCCGTCGGCTCGTAGGGTTCTATTTTCGGGTCGATCGCCAGGGTCAGGTTCATATTGACCAGCGTGGGATCCACGCCTCCGTTTTCCGGAAATTCCAGTACGGTCTTGTCGCAGCCTGTCGATACGAGGACGAGCAAACAGGCGATATATGTTGTCGGTTTTTTCATCTTCCGCTCCTCCTTTATTTTCCGAATCGGTAAACCAGACCGATTCCCACTTTCGTCAGTCCCCAATAATTATAAGCTATTCCCTTCTCGAAGCGGGTGCCGTTCGGAATATTATAATAGGTATCGTATTTCGTGTGGACGTATCCCGCTCCGATGGTGAACTCTGCCGCCCAGTGGCGGGCGAAGGGCAGCACGTAGCCGTAGCTCAGACCTGCGCCGTAGAAACCGTCGGGCGACTGGTAGCGGTTCTTGTCGTCCACGGCGATATTGAAGGCTCCGATATTGAGGTGAGCTCCGAGGAAATGACCTTTCATCGGCTCTTTCAGCCAGTAACGGAATTCCGGCTGAACAGCCAGAAAACGCAGCCGGTAGTCGCGCGCTACGGTGTAGGGACTGTATATGATCGGAAGATCGACCGAGCAATGCTTGCCGAAACCGTACTCTACACCGATGTTGGCGACCGTGGCGGCCAGATAGGCTACGTTGGTTTTGACCGCCCAGCGGTAGGAGGAACATACGGGATCGGACTGCGCTCCTTCCGGAACCCCGGCGACCGGTTGCGCCGGTTGCGGTTCCGGCCCGACGGACGTCTTCTTGTCAGGCGTATCGGGTTCGGCCGGGGATTCCGGTGTTCGCGATTCCGGCCGGCTTTCGGATTTTTCGTTTTCGGGCAACGAACCGGCCGGCACGACGTCTCTCTCGGACAGCGTGTCGGGAACCGTATCCGCCTTCGCACTCGGAAGCATATAGGTTACGGCGGTCACATCTGTCATCCCGCGCCACCGTTGCGTGGAATTCGTCGTCCTGAAATGGTCTTCTTTCAATCCCTCGTGGACGATGAAGTAGGATTTGACCTGGTTGCTTCGGTTCTTCGCGGCCGCGAGGTTCTCCTTGCGGGAGTTGTACGAGGAACAGAATCCCAGTACGCGCACTTTCATGTCGCCCGATTCGATCGAGAGCCTGTGTTGCCGAATGGACCGGGTGAGCAAGTCGATAGCGGCTGCGTTTCCCTTGTAGTCGGCCCAGAACATGCGTTTCTTCGGAGCGAACCGGAAGACCGCCGTATCTCCCCGGACGAATGGCTCCGCAGACATGCCGGCATCCTGCCCTGATGCCATACCGCAGGCAAACGACAGGATCGGCAGAAATAGCAGTTTGCACTTCAGTTTCATCGGATGAATAGCTGTTTTCATGCTTGTTTCCTTCCGCCGCGCGGCATCGGAAAACCTGTTCAAACCGCTAATGGCAGATGAAAACGTTCGTTAAATCGGCATGTCGGAAAAAGACGACGCATAAAGCCGACGAATGAAAGAGCAGGAGGGAGAAAAGAGTTGATATGTAAATTTTTAGCAATACTTTTTTTGCCGATACGAATAAAAAATTATACCTTTGGAGTATTAAACGAACGTTTTTCCGCCGTCTGCATTTCATGTCGTCCAGGATCGAAGCGGTCCGGCGACATCGCCCGGGCGTACAAGGCATGATACGGTTGTATTTTCCTGATTTTCATCGTATCCCGGTTCGGAGAAAACCTGGCGGGCGTTTTGTGGCGTGTTTCGCGTATCCGTGAGAAGACTTGGAGATTCGGTTTGATCGTGTGAGAAGTGTGCGTTTGCGTTTTGGAACAATGTCCGCATTCGTAAATGGGATGTACCTTACTTCGTTTTACGATCGTGGGCCTTAATATATAAAACCCTGCAAATATATAATTTGCAGGGTTTTGCTTCTGTTCGTGCCACTTGGCGGAGAGAAGGGGATTCGAACCCCTGAAACACTTTTGATGTTTACTCGCTTTCCAGGCGGGCCAGTTCAACCACTCCTGCATCTCTCCGAAAACGCCCCCAAAAGTACGCAATATTTCCCGATTCTGCAAATGACGGCCGTTTTTTCTCCTTTCGGGATCCGGGTGTCCGCTCCGTTTCGGTCCGGTGGTGTCTTGCCCTCCGCTCCGTTTGCGGCCCGTTTGCCGTCCCCGGAAGGAACCGGATCTCTGCCGATTCCGGGGAAACGAAAACGGGACGACCCGCGGACCTTCCGTTTTCCAGGCGGAGAGAAGCAGCATCGTTGGACTGGCTCACACCAGTATCTACCGACTATGTACTATGCGCTGTACCGGTTGGAGCGTATCGCCGAACAGATACCGGTATCATTCTCTTTTTGGAAGCAAACCTCTTCCGAGCCGGTCTTCCGGTGGCAGGCGATAGTGTTCCGCTGTCGTCTCTTGTCCTGTTTACTTGCAGGAAGAAGGAATAAAGATAGCGCTGTTGAAAAGAGAATGCAACGTTGTCGCTTTTCCCAACGTATCGGGCGAATCTGGGTTAGCGATTTTATGGCTAAATATTCGGCTTAAATAAAGCGCAATACCTTGTACGGCCTCGCCGGAATTTCTGAAAAGTGCCTCCGGAGGGGTTGTATAGTTTGTCTTTGAATTTTAGCGTCCGAGGAGTTCTCCTGCAACCGTACGTGTGAGACTCATGCTGTCGTCATCAAGTTCACTGCGCCAGTACATGCCGCCTCTGAGACCTTTTTCCTTGATATAGTCACATTTGATTTTCAACGATTTCGGATTTTCATATCCGACGATGAGGGTGCCGAGACTGTCAACGATATAAGGAACGCAAGCTATCGAGTCCCAGCGCTCTTCCATGCCCTCGGCCGCCAGATTGCGGTTCACGATATCGCGGTAATCGGTCCAACCCTTGAAATCCTTGTCGTTACCGCGACCGTAGAACGCAAGGCCGAGAACCATGTCCTTGTAGTCAAGACCTTTTGTTAGGAAAGAGTCGATTGACTCCTCAATCGTCGAAACTCCGGCCAGCTCCGAGTGGCGCAACGCAGTGTGATGATAGGGAGCCTGCCAGCCCATGTCGTAGGTCATCAGATTGACATAATCAAGATATTTCATCGCTTCGCGCATGTCGAAACCGTTGCCGAAAAAGCCTGCTGCAGCCGAAACCACTTTATCTCTGCCGAGTGCGTTGCGAACGTCGCTGAAAAGACGGATGTAGTTGGCCTGCTCTTCTTCATTGGCCGGAAACTCCCAGTCGAAATCAACCCCGTCGAGTTCATATTTGTCCACAATGCGTTTACAGTCCGCTGCAAATGCCAGACGAAGCGAGTCACGGCCTGTCATCTCTGCCCATCCAGATTCGGCTCCTGCGCCACCCATCGAAAGTATGACTTTAAGTGCCGGATTCTCTTTTTTGAGATTGAGTATCCGCTGAAGGCGGGGTATGTTGTTGATCTGTACGCCATCGTGGGTCCGATTGGGGATGGCGGCAAGATAATTTATGGCGGTCACCATATTGGCTGGCGGCAGTTTGCCCTCTTCTTGCCACACGTAGGCGATACATTCGTATTCGGGTTCGGCGGCCTTTCCTGAAGTCCTTTTGCACGAAACCGCGGCACCCATGAGAACAAGTGCAGCGAAGCCGATCGAAATCTTTTTTATCTTTACATTCATCATTAATGTATTATATCAGTTAAATTTATTCGTCTAAACCGAAAAATGCACGAACCGCTGCGTATGCAAACCGTATGTTGTAGGGATGGAATTCGATGTAAACAAAACACTCGGTTTTACATTATTTGATGTAAAACCGAGTATCTGTTTCGCAATTTGCTGATTTTTAGCGTTTATTGCGGAGAGAGAGGGATTCGAACCCCCGGTACAGTTGCCCGTACACCGCATTTCGAGTGCGGCCCGATCGACCACTCCGGCATCTCTCCTTGAAGATCGTTCCCCGAAACCATCGTTTTGGGACTGCAAATATAGACATATTTTTTATATCCGCGCATTTTCGGACGGAAAAAATTGCGTCCGGGCGAAAAAAAAGCTCTGGACGGGGGCGTTTGCCCTCCCCGGGTTGCTTCCGGTTCCGGAATAATTCCTATCTTTGTCCCGAAAGGACCGCCTGCCGGGAGCAGTATTTCGCCGCCGGGAGCGTTTATTGAACAGGGGAACGACAGGAATACTAAAACCGGTACGGTTTTCGTTTTCTCCGAAAGAACCCACGCAAATCGAAGTGTGTTATGAAAACGTTGAATCTTTGGATCGGGGCCTTCCTGGCGGCCGCGGGGCTTGCGGGCTGTTCGTCGGCCTATTACGCCTCTTCGGGATACGCCTCCGACGACCTCTATGCCCTGCACGACCGGACGCAGATCGCCCGTAAGCAGCAGGCGCAGGCCGAGGCGCGCAAGGCCGCGGCCGAAGCGCGCCGCGCCGAATGGGAGGCCCGGCTGGCCGAAGCCGAGGCCGCAGCCGCCGAAAACGGATATTACGAATACGACGCCAATCCCTACCGGAGCGTGCTGGCCGACGATTACGAGAGCGCCTATGCCCGCCGGCTGCGCGGCTTCGAGTCGCCGTCGTACAACATGCCCTCGAGCTATATCAACGCCCGTTACAGCCGGGCGTTCGACTACGTTTCCGCCTACGATCCGGCCTTCTATAACGTGATCGTGATGGGCGACGAGGTGTGGGTCGAGCCCAAATACATTACCTCCATGTTCGGTACGTGGGGGCGGCCCGTCGTCTTCCTCGATCCGTGGTATTACGGCTGGAGTACGCCCGGACTGTCCTTCTCGATCGGCAGTTGGGGCTGGAGTTTCGGCTGGAACTCGTGGTACAGTCCCTGGTATAGCCCGTGGCACGGTCCGTGGTACGGCTCCTGGTACAATCCGTGGTGGGGGCCGTCGTGGGGCTGGGGTCCCGGCTGGCACGGCCACCCGCATTGGGGCGGCTGGGGCCCGGGCTGGGGGCCCGGCTGGGGCCCGGTCCACCATTACGATCCGAACCGTCCCAATATCGTGCATCGTCCGAGCCGTCCGCCCCGTTCGCAGACGTTCGGAGGCGGTTCGGGGTCGAATATCAACCGGGGCTCGGGCGGCGGCCGCACGTGGCAGTCGGGGGTCTATCAGGGCGGCAACCGCGGCGGCCGCGGCAATTCGTCCCGCGGGACGGTCGGCCGGAACGACCGGAACGACAATTCCTTCGACTGGCGGAGCGGCTCCTCGAACAGCGACCGCACGGGTAACCGGCGCGCCCCGTCGAGCGGCAGTTTCGGCGGCAGCCGCGGCGGCTCCTTCGGCGGCGGAGGCGGATTTTCGGGCGGCGGTTCGCGCAGCGGCGGCTCGACGGGTTCGAGTTCGCGCGGCCGATAGGGTGTCCGCTTTGATTGTCAAACGAAAACACGAGCATTATGAAACGTTCGATTCTGACGGCCGGCGCCGTGCTCCTGCTCTGCGGGAAGCTCGCGGCGCAGACCCCCCCCCAATACGAGTTCGGCGGACTGGCGATGAGCGCCGACGCCCTGTCCACTGCCGATCTGTTCTCGCTTTCGCAGCAGAGTTTCAATTTCGGCACGGCGCGGTCGATGGCCATGGGCGGCGCGTTCACGTCGCTGGGGGCCGACCAGGCTTCGATGGTCATCAATCCGGCCGGCCTGGGCATGTATAACCGCGGCGAAATCGCCGTAACGCCGATGATGACCTTTTCGCGGGCCGAAACGCCCGCGGGTCTGACGCCCTCGGGGGCCATGCCTTTCCGGAGCAACGGAAAGAACCGCTTCGCCTTGGGCAATATCGGCGGGGTCTTCAACGTGTACGAGGGGACCGGGCGGCTGCTGAGCGTGAATTTCGGCGTCGGCTACAACCGGCTGGCCGACTACAATTACAGCTATTCGTTCGAGTTCGCAGGCAGCAACCGGACCTCCTCCATCGCCGACGCCTTCGCCGTGCAGCTCGAGGCGGGCGGCGCCTATGTGGACGACAACGGCACGATCGCCATGAAGCGGGACGGCTGGACGGCCACCGACTGGCGGATCGACCCCTTCTTCTGGCCTGCCGTGGGAGCCTACAAGACCTATCTGGTGGATTACGACCGGACCGACAAGCTGTGGTATCCCGGAGAGATCGGCGATAACGCCACGGTGAACGGCGGCGCTTCGGTGCGGAGCATCGGATCGGCCGGCGAGTTCGATATCTCGATGGGCGCCAATCTGGACAACAAACTCTATTTCGGCTTCACGCTCGGAATACAGAGCATCTACCAGAAGAAGAGCATCTATTACGGGGAGGGGTATAACTACGGCGGCGGCAACGGTTACAACCTCGACCAGGGCGGCGAGTATGCGGTCGATCGCAACGGCAATCCGCTTGCGAATGTCATGCAGTCGATGGGAATGACGCAGACGGCGACCGTGGAGGGCGCGGGCGTCAATTTCAAACTCGGCGTCGTTTACAGTCCGGTTCCGAATCTGCGGCTGGGCATGGCGTTCCATACGCCGACGTTCTATTCGCTCGACAGGCGCTACGGGATGTCGATGTCCACCGCCTCGATCGGCGCCACGTCCGAGACCGATCCGCGTCCGCACGACTACACGTCGGACACCGCTTCGGACATTCTGGAGGACTCGGGCGACTCGGGCTGGGAGTTCGTCTCGCCTTCGCGCCTGATGTTCGGCGCCTCCTACACGTTCGGCGACGTGGCGATCGTGTCGGTCGATTACGAGCGGGACTGGTACAACGGCATCCGCGTGAAGAACATGCCCTATCTGGCTTACGGGCCCGCGGCGTCGGACTTCAAGCAGGACATGAAGTATTATTTCAAGGGGTCGAACACCGTGCGCGCCGGCGTGGAGGTGCGGCCGCTGCCGATGCTCTCCGTGCGCGCAGGATTCGGATACAACGGTTCGATGCTGCGCGACGAGCGGACGATCCTCTCCTCTCCGGCGGTCGCCGAGACGACCTACTACACGGCCGGTCTGGGTTTCTCGCTCTCGCGGTCGGTTTACCTCGACGTGGCCTACTGCTACGTGAAGGACACGACGACGCCCTACATGCTCTTCTACGGGAACCGGTATGCGGACGATGAGGCGAAGACGGAGATTTACCAGAGTGAGGTCTATACCACCGACTTCACGCGTCACAACGTGGCGCTGACGCTCGGTTTCAGGTTCTGAGGCGGGAAACGCAGGGTTCCGCTGCCGGGGGTCCGTCCGCTGAGGGCGGACCTTCGTTTCGGAGGACGGTCTGCGATCGGCGGCGGAGACGGCCGGCGTGGAAATCGTCCGATTTTTTTACTATATTTGCAGTCCGGAACAAACGCAGAAACGAAATAGTTATGGCAAAGGAGCTCAAAGACCTCACCAAGTCGGACGAGAACTACTCGCAGTGGTACAACGACCTGGTGGTGAAAGCCGGGCTGGCGGAAAACTCCGCCGTCCGCGGTTGCATGGTCATCAAACCCTACGGCTACGCCATCTGGGAGAAGATGCACGATGCGCTGGACAAGATGTTCAAGGAGACGGGACACCAGAACGCCTACTTCCCGCTCTTCATTCCCAAGTCCTTCTTCTCGAAGGAGGCGCACCACGTCGAGGGCTTCGCCAAGGAGTGCGCCGTGGTGACGCACTACCGCCTGAAGAACGATCCCGAGGGCAAGGGGGTCGTCGTGGACCCCGATGCGAAGCTCGAGGAGGAGCTGATCGTGCGGCCGACGTCGGAGACGATCATCTGGAATACGTACAAGAACTGGATCCAGTCCTACCGCGACCTGCCCATCCTCTGCAACCAGTGGGCCAACGTCGTGCGGTGGGAGATGCGCACGCGCCTGTTCCTGCGCACGGCCGAGTTCCTCTGGCAGGAGGGCCATACGGCGCACGCCACGCGCGAGGAGGCCGTGGAGGAGGCCACGAAGATGATCCACGTATATCGGCGCTTCGCCGAGGAATGGATGTCGCTGCCGGTGGTCGTGGGCCACAAGTCGCCCAACGAGCGCTTCGCCGGAGCGGAGGACACGCTCACGATCGAGGCGCTGATGCAGGACGGCAAGGCGTTGCAGAGCGGTACGTCGCATTTTCTGGGGCAGAACTTCGCCAGGGCGTTCGACGTGCAGTATGTCAATAAGGAGGGCAAGCTCGAATACGTGTGGGCCACTTCGTGGGGCGTCTCGACCCGCCTGATGGGCGCGCTCATCATGGCTCATTCGGACAACAACGGACTGGTGCTGCCGCCGAAGCTGGCGCCGATCCAGGTGGTGATGATCCCGATTTACAAGGGCGCGGATCAACTGGCGGAGATTCGCGTCCGCTTCGATGCGATCGCCGCGGAGCTGAAGGCGAAGGGGATCAGCGTGAAGATCGACGACCGCGACAACGTCCGCTCGGGCTTCAAGTTCGCCGAGTACGAGCTCAAGGGCGTGCCCGTGCGGCTGGCGATGGGCCCCCGCGACATGGAGAACGGTACGATCGAGCTGGTCCGCCGCGACACGCTTGAGAAGGAGACCGTGCCGCAGGAGGGACTGGCCGGCCGGATCGAGGCGCTGATGGCCGAAATCCAGGCGAATATCTACCGGAAGGCGCTGGCCTACCGCGATTCGATGATTACGCGGGTCGATACGTGGGAGGAGTTCAAGCGCGTGCTCGACGAGAAGGGCGGCTTCGTCTCGGCCCATTGGGACGGCACGGCGGAGACCGAGGTGGCGATCAAGGAGGCCACGAAGGCCACGATCCGCTGCATTCCCGTGGACGCTCCCGACGAGGAGGGCGTGTGCGTCTTCTCCGGGAAACCCTCGCACCGCCGCGTGCTCTTCGCGCGGAGCTATTGATCCGCCGGAAGGCTTGAAACGTCCGGACGCGGAAAAGGCGTCCGGACGTTTCGTCGGATATTCCGGAGCGTCCCGCCGCGGGCTCCGGGCAATCGTTATTCCCGTTATGTTATGAAACCGGACATGCAGCCTCGTGCCGAGAGGCGGAAACGCGAAATCTACCGGGTGACCTTCGTCGGACTGGCGGTCAATCTGCTGCTGTCGGCGGCCAAGCTCGCCGCGGGCATCGTCGGGCGGAGCGCCGCCATGACCGCCGACGCCGTGCACTCGTTTTCGGACCTGGCCACCGACGTTGTGGTGATCGCCTTCGCGCGGATTTCGGCCAAACCCCGCGATGCGGGGCACGACTACGGCCACGGCAAGTACGAGACGCTCGCCACGCTGCTCATCAGTCTGGCGCTGGCGGCCGTGGGCGCGGGGATCCTGCTGTCGGCCGTGCGGTCGATCCGTGCGGTGGCGGAGGGCGTCGTGCTGCCGCGGCCGGGGGCCGTCGCGCTGGTCGCCGCCGGGGTGTCGGTCGTCGTCAAGGAGATACTCTACCGCTATACGGTCCGTGCGGGGCGGCGCATCGGCAGTCCGAGCGTCGTGGCGAACGCCTGGCATCACCGCAGCGACGCGCTCTCGTCGCTCGGCACGCTCGCCGGCATCGGCTGCGCCTATTTTCTGGGCGAGGGGTGGCGCATCGCCGATCCGATCGCCGCGCTCGTCGTCGCGGCGTTCATCTTCCGGATCGCCTTCGGACTGATCCGTTCGGGGCTGGGGGAGCTGATGGAGCGGTCGCTGCCGCCCGAGACGGAGGAGGAGATCCTGCGCATCGTGACGGCCGATCCCGCCGTGCGCGAGCCGCACAACCTGCGCACGCGCCGGATCGGAGCCTCGATCGCCGTCGAGGTCCATGTGCGGGTGGACGGCGACATGACGGTGCGGCAGTCCCATGCGCTGACCGAGGAGATCGAGCGCCGCCTGCGCGAGCGGTTCGGCGAAGGGACGATGATCGCCGTGCACGTCGAACCGGTCGGATAGGAGGGTGAAACGATCCGATCCGGCATGGTATTTGCAAAGGAAAGTACGACGAATGTCCGGAAAGGTTCCGGCAGAGTAGAAAAATTTGGAATTTCGGAGAAAAGTGTTTACCTTGCGATCGTAAAATCCCCGGGAAACGCTTCGTCCGGAGAGCCGGGACGCCCGGGACGTTGAATTAAAAAGGATTGCCTATCGGAAAAGAATTCTACTCTTTGTAACTATTATTGGGAGAAAAGAGTATGAACGTGCAAGTATTAAGTGACCAGGTATTGCTTAATAACTACCTTTCGGGTGACCGGAACGCCATATCGAGGCTTATCGAGCGACACAGCCGCCGTGTGCGCGACTATATCAACATGATGGTCAAGGACCGCGATGTCGCCGAGGATATTTTTCAGGAAACTTTCATCAAAGCCGTCCGTGTGATCGACGAGGGCCGTTATACCGATAACGGCAAGTTCCTCTCGTGGATTCTGCGCATCGCCCACAACCAGGTGATCGACCACTTCCGGGCACAGCGGCAGAGCAAGGCGGTCACCGAATCGGAGGCCGGCTACGATGTGCTCGGGACGCTGCGGTTCGCCGAGCGCACGGTCGAGGACTCGATGGTCAGCGACCAGATCGAGCGCGACGTGCGCGCGCTGGTCGAGCTGCTGCCCGCCGAACAGCGCGAGGTGGTGATGCTGCGCTACTTCTCGGGGCTGAGCTTCAAGGATATCGCCGAGCAGACCGAGGTGAGCATCAATACGGCGCTGGGCCGGATGCGCTATGCGCTCATCAACCTGCGGCGGATGATAAAGGAAAAAAATCTGGTTTTGAGCTGACGCAGGCACAATATTCCTTCGCGGGGGGCGTTATATATGCGTAAAAAACGTAAAACGACTGGCCTATGGAGGATATTGACAAGAACGAAGTCTCTGACAACGGCATCTCCGAGGACGAGGATCTGATCAAGCGGGAGGTGATACAGGGTGATGCGGATCTGTTTTACCTGCATCATTACCTCTCGGAGGTCTTCCGAAAAGGGGATAATTTTTAAGGGTTAATTTTTGATGGGGGAGGGAGCCGGGAGGCTCCCTCTGTTTTTTTGTCTTCGGACCGTTCGCGCCGCCGGGCGGCGTCTGCGGATTCCCAGGAGACGGGCGGCGTTGCGGGCGGATCCGGAGAATCCTTCCGTGACTGCGGACTCGTCCCGCAAAGGGGCCGTTTCAGCACTTTCCCTCCATGCACCGGTGCGCGGTGCGCAACTGGAGCGCCATGGAGCAGGCGGCGGCTCCGGCGAAGAGCAGCGAGATGCTGACCCAGACCAGCACGGCGGTCGTGCCGAAGACGAGCGGTTGCAGCAGGATCCACAACGAACACAGCAGGAGCAGAATGCCCGTGAAGACGGTCCAGCCCGCGCCCGGAACACCTACGGCGGTCATGTCGCCGCCGAGTCCGATCGTCCCGAACCCGCGCAGCAGCAGCCAGAATCCGAGAATGATCGGCAGGGCGACGGCCGATAGGGAAACATTGAATATCAGTATGATACCCAGGATGATCTCGATGATTCCGCCGACGAGCATCCACCCGCGGCCCGTGACGAAATGCCGGTTGGAGGAGGCCAGCACGGCTTCGAGTACGCCGGAGACGAGCATCAGCCAGCCGAAGAGCACCGACAGTCCCAGGTAGCTCTGCACGGGATAGAGGAAGACGGATATGCCGGCGACGATCAGAATGACGCCGACGAGCAGCAGCAGCCACCAGTAGCGGATGGCGCGTTTCGAATTTTCGAGCAGTAAAGATAGTCTGTCCATAATGAAATAAGTATTTTCCCGTTACCGGACAATTTGCGTGCCAGCGGTCCAGACGATCCGCTGACGGCGTCGCGTGTGCGGCACGGGAGCGCGGCCGGAAAGCGGGCGTCCGCCTGAAATTTGCATGCTGCGTGCACCGGGAACCGCGAATTGCGTTATCTTTGCCGCGTTATCGTGTGCATGGACTTATGGCGACATTGACGAAGGAACTGACGTCGGGACGGCCGCTGCCGCTGATTCTCAACTTTACGCTGCCCCTGCTTATGGGCAACCTCCTGCAGCAGACCTATTCGCTGGTCGATGCCGTGATCGTGGGGCGGTTTCTGGGGATCGACGCCCTGGCGTCGGTCGGAGCCAGCACCTCGGTCGTGTTTCTCATCCTCGGGTTCTGCAACGGCTGTTGCGGCGGATTCGGAATCCCCGTGGCTCAGAAGTTCGGGGCGCGGGACTACGGCGAGATGCGCCGCTACGTCTTCGTCAGCCTGCGCCTGGCGGCCGTCATGTCGGTGGCTGTCGCAGCGGTGACGAGCTTCTGGTGCGGGGACATTCTGCGGATCATGCAGACGCCCGGGAATATCTTTCCGGGGGCCTATGCCTACCTGCTCGTCACCTTCCTCGGCATTCCCTGCACGTTCTACTACAACCTGCTGGCCTGCGTGATCCGTGCGCTGGGCGACAGCCGGACGCCGTTCTGGTTCCTGCTCTTTTCGACCGTGCTCAATATCGTGCTCGACCTCTTCTGCATTCTGGTGCTCGGGTGGGGCGTCGCGGGAGCCGCCATCGCGACGGTCTTCTCGCAGGGGGTGTCGGCCGCACTCTGCTACCGTTATATGATGCGGCGTTTCGAGGTGCTCCGGGGCGATGCTTCGGAACGGAGGTTCAGCGGCAAGCTGGCCCGCAGGCTGCTTTCGATCGGCGTGCCGATGGGGTTGCAGTTCTCGATCACGGCCGTCGGAAGCATCATGCTCCAGAGCGCCAACAATGCGCTGGGCACGGCCTGCGTGGCGGCGTTCACGGCGGCCGTGCGGATCAAGATGTTCTTCATGTGTCCGTTCGAAAGCCTCGGGATCGCCATGGCGACCTACGGCGGACAGAATTACGGCGCAGGGAAACCCGAGCGGGTCTGGCAGGGCGTGAAGGCCAGTTCGCTGATGATGACGATTTACTGGGTGTTCACCTTCTGCGTGCTGATGACGTGCGCGCAGCCGCTGGCCCGGCTGTTCGTCGATGGCTCCGAGACCGAGATTCTGGAGGATACGGCGCTGTTTCTGCACGTTTCCGTTTCGTTTTTCCCTGTGCTGGGACTGCTTTGCATCCTGCGTTACACCATTCAGGGCGTCGGCTTCACGAATCTGGCGATGCTTTCGGGCGTGTCGGAGATGATCGCGCGGATTCTCGTCAGCCTCTTCGCCGTGCCGGCCTTCGGGTATATCGCCGTCTGTTTCGGCGACTCGACGGCCTGGGTCTTCGCCGATCTGTTTCTCATCCCGGCGTTCGCCTTCGTCTATCGCCGCCTGCTCAGGATGAATCGGCAGCCTCTCGGGTAGGGTCGCATCCTGCCCTCCGTTCTTTCCCGGACCGTATCCCGTTTCCTGCGCGGGTTCCGGGTCGCGGCCTGCCCGTTGCGGTAACGGTGCCGTCCGCCTTCTTGCCGTCCGCCGTTGCGGTAAGGCACCGTTTCCGGTCGGTTCCGGGTCCGCCTTCTGTCCGGTGACTCCACGTGGCGGGGAGGATGCAGGATGCGGCCGGAATGAGGCGCTGCGCACCCGTGCGCGTCCGCCCTGCGGGAAATACGTATGCCCGAAGACGCGGTGCGGCGGAGCCCCTCACGGGACGGGTTGCTCCGTGATATGGCTGCGGAGTTACACCGCCCGGAAATCGACGATGGTTTTCAGCAGGCTGTCTTCCGCAGCGTCGGGAAAAAGACGGCGGAGGTGTTCGCAGATGCGCTCGAACGATTCGGCGGGCGTGCGCTCTGTGCGGAGCGGACCGTACAGCGTTTCGGGTGTCGTGTATCGTGCGATGCCCCAGCCGTAGCGGTTGCCGTGCCGGTCGATGCTGTACTCGAAATCGGCGATGACCAGCCGCATTTCCATTTGCAGCCGCATCAGAATCGGGTCGAGCGGGATTTTCCCCTCTTCCGCGACTTCCGACGTCGGGTCGGCCGCCGCGCGTTTTCCGCGTCCTCGGGCGAATCCCAGCATCCGGCGCAGCTCCCTGACGGTGGCCGTTCCTTCGGCCAGGATGGTCTGCAACACCACGTCGTCGAGGGCTGCCGCATCCTCGTTCGGAGCCAGCGGCCGGGAACGGCGGCAGTTCGCAAGATCGGGCAGCCACTCGCGGCTGACGAACCCCGCCTTGCGTGCGAAGAATTTGCCGTAGGCACAGTGTCCTTTGCGTTCGGGAAGGTTAAAACGATCCACCGAACAGGTCGTAAATTACTCACTTGATTGCAAAGGCTCCTAAAGTGCGGATAAAGGTGCATTCGCACAGAGGAAATCCTGGTGTATATCAACGGATTGCGGCGGTTTTTCGGATTCGTGTCCCGCATTGCCTACCGCTGTTTTGCACGGCCTTGCGCCCGCCTGCCCGTTTTGCCAGCACCGTCGTCGTATCTCCTTGTATGACAGGACAAAGATAGCTATTTTCGGTGAAAAATCCAAATGCGGAAAAAATTCGGGTATGGGGATAGATGCAATCGAAGCATGCGTTCCGCGTAATACTCAGTCGTGACCGATTGCCGACTTAGCGGATGTAAAATTTTATTGAATAATGTGCCAGACTGTGTTTGCAAGTTTCGACGCAGATTTTTGATTTGTAGTTGTTGAATTTGGCCCATATTGGAAAAATTACAGGAATTGCAAGAACGTCTAAAAGTTACGAACATGGCTCGGACAGAATTGAACCGCCTGGTATCGAATCTTCGTTTGACAGTTTTGTTTGTGACTATTCAAGCTGGAGAAACGAGCGGAGTTGCAATCGGATTCGATTCTCAACAACATTTACTCATGTTGAAAGCGCGACGGTTGAAGCGGTGATAATTAGTTCTTTACGAATGGGTTTGATCTGGAGAATATATTGAAGTTTAATGAGCATAAGAAAATAAACGAAAAGATGATAATAGGCAGAAAGCTCCTCGGCAAATAGTAGGTCAAGGAGCAGGTGAAGCCCGTCGTTTGACGGTGCTGTAATAGTACAAACTCAACTTATCTCGATGCGGGTTTGTGTGGAGGAAAGCCGAGTTTTTTGGTTTATTGCTATTTTTCCGTCTAGAGATGTCTGGAATTGAATATTTCTCAATATATTTGTAGATTATCAAATATTGCTGGGCCTATATGAAAGATGTAAATAGATTAAAGCTGGTTCTTGTTGAGCAGAAAAGAACAGGAAAATGGTTAGCGGAACAATTGGGTAAAGATCCATCTACTGTCTCAAAATGGTGCTCCAATGTTACACAGCCGACATTAGATACATTGGTCGATATAGCTAAAGTATTAGATGTTGACATTAAGGATTTAATAAATGATAAATAAGAATCAATATATGAAAAAGCCTGTATTTTCGGGGCATGAATCATTTGCGTGCAAATCACATTGGCTAAAACGGGGATATGATTTTGTGCTTGCAGGGCATAGTTTTAACAATGAAGATGCTGTTGTACACCTTGGAGTTGGTAAGAATATGGTCAATTCCATTAAGTATTGGATGCGGGCATTTGGGTTATTGAAAGCAGACGGAGAATTAACCCCATTAGCTCGTAAACTTATGAGCGATGAAAATGGATATGATCCGTTTTTTGAAGATATGGGCAGTTTATGGCTGTTACACTTTAATCTTATAAATGAAGATTATGCAACTGTTTATAAAAGCACTTTTATTGATTATCATAAACAGCGTAATTTGATTGATGGTATAAAACTTCAAAATTTCATTAAACATCTATGCTTTGATGGAACTAGTTATAAGAATCTTTATAACGAGAATACGGTTAAACGCGATATAGGAGTTTTATTCCATAACTATTGTAGTCATAGTAATGGCAGCGTTGAAGAGTCGAATATGCTGTTGGCTCCGTTGAATCTTATTCAAGAAACGGAAAATGGTATGTATATCTTCAATTACGATACTTGTAATAGCATTCCAGCGAATATATTTTTATATGCATTGCTTGTTCAATTTCCTGATAGCAAAAGCATATCATTTGAGGCCATGAAAGACTTGGCACTAATGTTTTGCTTAACAAATAATGATTTGTTAAGTATTATAAAACAGTTGTGTGCTTCATACCCCACCCAAATAGTATTTTCTGATGTTGCGGGTATTAAAGAATTACAGATTAGAGAAAATCTATCCAAAGATACGATACTCAATAACTACTACTTGACTGAGTAATATGAAATATACCCTCTCAATAAATATAGAACATAGCACTTTTGATCCTGAGAGCTATATTGTAACGCCAAATGCTCTTGGCGTTGTGGGGCGCATTATTGATGCATTCAATACAGGAATTCACTCATATAATATTATTGGCTCTTATGGAACAGGTAAATCTAGTTTTCTTTTGGCCTTAGAAGATTCTTTGGTGAATAACTCCCATGTTCTTTTAACAAATAAGGGTCAGTTTAATGGATATAGTCGTTTCCGATTCCACAAAATTGTTGGAGATTATACATCATTACATAGCCTGTTGACTGAACATCTCTTCCCCGATTCGGCTTCTGAGAATCTGTTTGAAAATCTATCCCGATTTTTTGCTAAAGCAGAGAAAAGGGATGAATTTGTTTTTATTGTCATAGACGAGTTGGGCAAGCTATTAGAGTATGCTGCGAAGAATAATCCAGAGAGAGAACTGTATATATTTCAGAAGTTTACTGAGTTTGTTAACAGCGAGAAGCGTAATGCAATTTTACTTACAACACTTCATCAGAACTTCAATTCATACGCTCGTACATTAAGTGAATCTCAGCGTCACGAATGGAATAAGGTGAAAGGCCGCTTTCAGGAAATTGTCTTTAATGAGCCTGTTGAACAACTGTTATATTTAGCAGCCAAACGAATAGAACGTACATCTAGACCCGTCCTTAACAATGGTTTTAGATCGATATATGATTTAGCGCAAAATACAAAGTTTGCGAGCCCGTCAATTAAATATGAAGATACAGCAGAACGATTATATCCATTGGATTTATTTGCGGCTCATGCATTAACATTGTCGATTCAACGATATGGCCAAAATGAACGGACTCTGTTTTCATTTCTTGAATCGACTGGCGGAGGTTCTTTGCAGTCATTTAAAGATAGTGAACATACTACCTATAATCTCGCGGATGTATATGACTACGACATATATAACTTCCACTCTTTCCTTTCTGAGATTAACCTCGATTCGGCAGCATGGGCAGGTATTCGTGTCTCTTTGGAGCGAGTAGAAGGATTGTTTGACACAGAAGTCGCGGATGATGCAATTAAGCTTGTCAAGACCATTGGCATGATAAATTTATTTGGTAATGCTGGTGTAAGCTTTACTAAAAAAGATTTGTCATTGTATGCTAAGAATGCGTTAGGAATCATATCTCCAGAGGGTGTGATTGACTTGTTGGCACAGCACAAAATAATTCGTTATGCAGAATATAAGTCGCAATATGTTTTGTTTGAGGGCACTGACGTCAATATTGAAAGTGAATTACTAAAAGCGTCTGGAATCGTGCCTCGTTCTAAAGATGTTGTTGATAAACTTCTTGAGAATTTTTCTCTTCCTGTGGAATTTGCGAATGCCACATATTATCGTAAGGGCACACCTCGATATTTTGAATATGTTATATCGGACTATCCAATCAATAAACAACCTCGAAATGAGATTGACGGATATATTAATCTTGTCTTTAATGAATCATTGACGTTAGAGAAGCTCAGACAAGAGACCAGTACCGTCGAAGAGGCTATATTATATGCTTATTTTAAGCAAACCGATAAAGTTATTGACCATATTTGGATGTTAGATAAGCTTGCTTATGTTCAGAATATAGTTGATAGCGCAGACAAAGTTGCTCATCGAGAATTAAAAGCATTGATGAACCATGAGCGTAGTTTGCTTAATACGAGTGTATTGGATGCATTGTTTAGATATAACCAAGACGTCGTTTGGGTGTATCGGGGCAATGAATTCCCTATTGATTCTAAGACTAGCTTTAATAAATTCTTATCTCGTATATGTGATGAGGTTTATTTCTCTACACCTATATACATCAATGAGATGGTGAATAAACATAAGCCGAGTAGTGCAATGTCGCTAGCTCGTGTCAACTACTTATCTCATTTATTAGAGAATTCTACCGAATACAATCTGGGATTTGAGGACAGTATGTTCAAGCCGGAAAAAACCATCTATTTGACATTATTGAAAAATACCGGTATACATAAGCAATTCTTCAGTGCATATGAGTTAGATACTCCCCAAGAAGAATCGTTCAGTGATCTTTGGAATGTTTGTGAAGCCTTTGTGGAAGGTAGTAAAGAGAAGCCTCGCAAATTGGCTGAACTTATTAACATACTTAAGGCGCGTCCATTTAAGCTTAAACAAGGCGTGATTGATTTGTGGATACCAACATATCTTATTATTAAGAAGAATGATTTCTCTTTATATAATGATTTGGGAGTATTCATTCCCTTTATTAATAGAGAAGTATTGGATATTATGCAAAAATCTCCGGGTGGATTCCAGATTAAAGCATTTAATGTGGAAGGTGTTAAGCTGGATTTGTACAATAAATATCGTGAGGCATTAAACCTTAGTCAAGATGGTGAATTTACGGCTAGTAGCCTTATAGAAACCATTAGACCTTTTTTGATATTCTATAAGAAACTTAATAAGTACACAAAGCAAACAAAGCGGCTCAAAAAGACCACATTGCAATTCCGTAATGTATTGTCTACCGCTAAAGATCCCGAAAAAACTTTTTTTGAGGATTTGCCTCGTGCTTTGGGCTTCAAAGATAGTGTCCTCGCTAGCAATGATGAGGTTTTGAAGAGCTATGTAGATCTTTTGCAGAATGCTATTCGAGAGCTTCGGAGTTGTTATGTTAATCTGATTGGCCGTATTGAAAATGCGCTCGTTGATTCGTTGAGTCTAAAATCAACAGACTTTATTCAATACAAAAAAGAATTAGAGGAGCGATACTCTTGTCTTAAAACATATCTGCTAACTGATAAACAAAAGGCAATACTCAACAGAATATTATCTTCGGCAACAGATAAGGTTTCTTGGTATCAATCGTTGGCATATGTCATATTAGATAAACAGCTTGAAAATTTGCTCGATGAAGAAGAAGCGTATCTGATAGATAATCTGAGCCATCTGTTCAAAGAACTCGATAAGTACATGGATATTAGTCGTAAGGACCTTGAATATGAAGACAATTTTGTTCGGATTGAGATGATCTCAAATGATGGAGCAATATCTCCTCAGGTAGTGCGGCTCAATAAGGATAAGATTGATGTTGCGCAAAAAATAGAGCGACAAATAGACCAACTATTATCAGGAGACAGTCAGGTCGATGCATACGCTTTGTTAATGATTCTTAAAAAGAGATTGAGAGATGAGTAAGGTAAGACATGTCTTAGGTATATCAGGTGGCAAAGATAGTGCAGCACTAGCGATCTATTTGAAGCGATTGTATCCTCAGCTTCCTATAGAGTATTATAATACTGATACAAAATGCGAATTAGCAGAAACTCAAAAATTGATTGAGAATCTGAAATCATATTTGGGGCATATTGAGATATTGGTTGCGGCTGAAGATAGTCCTGAACTAACGCCATTTGACCATTTCCTTAAAATTAGTGGGGGATATTTGCCGTCACCTCAAGCTCGGTGGTGTACGCAAAAAATGAAGCTGGCAGAGTTTGAACGATTTGTGGGTGATAATCCTACAATATCGTATGTCGGAATTCGAGGTGATGAAGATAGAGAGGGATATGTCTCAACCAAGTCTAATATTCAAGCTATATTTCCATTCCGTAAAAACATTTGGAGTATAGATGTGGTTCATAATGTTATGCAAAATAGTAATATTGCTGTGATTTCATCTCTATACAAAGAGTATGCTCCTAGTGACATATTGGACGAGGCACTGCAGATTATAGAAATTCCTACATCAAAAAAGTTTTTATTCAGCCGAAAGTTCAATGCTTTATTGGATTTGAGTGTAAAGACCTTCAATAAGGTGGTCTTTGAATATCTCAAGACAACAGACTATCCTGTAGGAAAATTAGAGGAATTTCCTCTAATAGACAATGAAGATGTCTTGGTAAAAGAAGATATTTTCAATCTTCTAAAAGATAATGGTGTCGAGGTGCCAGCCTATTACAATCCAATTCCGTTTGAGGTTGATGGGGAAGTTGGAACATACAATAGAAGTCGTTCCGGATGTTATTTCTGCTTTTTTCAGCAACGTATAGAATGGATATGGCTTTTGGAACAGCATCCAGATCTTTATAAAAAAGCTATGGAATACGAAAAGGATGGCTATACATGGATTCAAGGCGAGACGCTTGAGGAGTTAAGTCGTCCAGAGCGTGTTCGCCAGATCAAGCTTGATCACATCAAAAAGCAGACGCATTCGAAAGGCAAAGATTCAAGTGGCCTTTTGGTGGATATGTTTGGCGATGACGATGAAATACCTTGCGCTAACTGTTTTATATAATTATTATGGAGAAAAAAATTGAACGAGTTGGATTTACAGTAGATGCAGGCTTAATTCAGCGTCTTGGTTATGAATTAGTTGGGCGTGCAGAAACTGCTGTATCCGAACTGATCAAAAATTCATATGATGCAGATGCTACAACTGTAGATGTTAACTTCGTTAATACGGATGAAATTCATGGTACACTAATTATAACGGATAATGGATCTGGAATGTCTCAAAAGCAATTAATGGATGGCTTTATGAGGATTTCATCTACAGATAAGATCCATAATCCAATTTCAAAAAAGTACAATAGGACGAAAGCTGGCAGAAAAGGAATTGGTCGCTTTGCGACACAAAGGCTTGGAACAAAATTAACAATTATCACCCAGACAAAAGAAGAAGATACAGCTATAAAAGTATCAATAGATTGGGATCGATATATTGTGGACCAGGATATTACTGATATTACATTCCCTTTAGAAATCATAGAAAAAGAACGTAATGAAGGTACAACTTTGATAATCGATAACTTAAGAGACAAATGGAGTAAGGCATCTATAAATAGAGTTTATAGGTATGTTATGGATTTGTTTCAACCTGATTATCTTTCTGATAAAAGCTTTAAGCAAAATTTTGCAAAAAGAGACGAAAATGTATTTAAAGTTGTGTTTAAGCAATCAAACAATAGTGAATCGATAATTTTAAATAATGAACAACTTTCTATTTTCGATAAATCATTAGCTATAATAGAAGGACATATTGACGAAAACCACATAGCACATCTAAAAGTATATAGTGATAGTTTAGGTTTAAATGATAGTGCTATCATTGCTAATTCTGAAGACAACTCAGCTTACAATGCGCTTTCAGATGTTTATTTTAAAATATATTATTTTATATATAATAGGCCTCAATATTACAAAGGGAAAGTATCTAATATAGAATTATCGAAAATAAATGAATTGTCTAAATCAGCAAGTGGAGTACGTTTATATCGAAATGGATTTAGAGTTTTACCATATGGAGAAGTCACTGATGATTGGACTCAAATAGACCGTAGATGGTCAAGTGAATCCGGGATTGTTAATGTTCCGCTTAGCAATAAAAATTTATTTGGTTTTGTTGAAATATCAGACCCCAATGGGAGCGCATTTGAAGAAACTGCAAGTCGTGAAGGACTTATCGAAAATGATGCATTTAGGCAATTAACAGACTTCATACATAAGGCATTAATTCTTGCCCGAAATAGGATCTCTGAGAAGATCACTATGTTTAAGACTGAATCTAACGAAGATGATTATACTCAGAAATCCCTAAATGAAGAACAGTCTGATCAAGAGCTGATTAATTCGTTGGTTCAATCAATACATAATGATACTAACAAGCAACCTACAGAAAAAAGTATAATAATTAAACGAATAAATAGATTGATTGAAGAAGCTGGAATGCTAAGAGTTCTTGCTGGTTTAGGGCTGACTATTGGTGAATTTACTCATGAAATAAAACAGTATCAGCCATCAATATATGGATTAATACACAAAATTCGTAATAATAATTTGCCTATAACTTCTGTTCCAACGATCAATTCATTAGAACAGAATATAGACGATTTATTTAGTTATACTAGATTCTTTAATGCAACTATTTCTCAAAATACTACACGCGAAAAGCAGCCAATAGATATTCTTGAAATTATAGATGTGTTTAGGAATACGATCAAGAATGATTTACGGACTAATAAGATTGAGCTTAATGTTGAAGAATATGATTTCGAAGCTTATACATTGCCTATGCATAAATCTGAATGGTCTTCTATATTGTTTAATTTATATTCTAATTCTAGAAAAGCAATTAGGCGAGCTCAAGTAGCAATAGGCAATATTCTTATAGAAGTTGCTTCTGTTAACAATTATGTTTGTATTAGATTTAATGACAACGGAGATGGTATACCTGTGGAAAACAGGAGTCGTATCTTTAATGCTTTTTATTCAACTTCTACTCCAGCAAGTTTTAGTGCACCTCAGAATGATCAACTAGTTGGAACCGGATTGGGGCTTAAAATAGTTAAAGATATTATTGTAAGTTATAAAGGTTGCATAAAAGTCACAAATCCAACAAATGGATATACTACTTGCTTTGAAATATTAATTCCTAAAAATAATGATAATTAATTATATGAAATACATTTATATAGATGATGATACGATTGAGAAATCGAGTGATAAGGTTTCTGGATTTATTAGAGAAAATTTAGCTATAGATACTCAACAGCATAGAGGTTCATGGGAAGAACAAATTAATTATATATGTGATTCAAGTGATGGCATAGATGGTTTAATACTTGATTTGGAGTTAAATGATTTGCCTAATGATAATGATGAGCGAGCATGTTTCAAAGGAACATCTCTTGCCCAAGAAATTAGGACAAGACAAAAAGGGAATGGTATGAAGAGTTTTCCAATTGTCTTATTTTCTGCGCATGATAAACTTTCAACATTATTAGAGGCTACAGGGAAAGATTTATTTGATATTTGTATAGATAAAGAGAGTGTTACTTCTGATGTTTTTGATAAATTTTCCGCGCAACTATATGCATTAGCAAAAGGTTATGGGGATCTGGTGTATAAATTTAATATCGAAGACATTCTTAATATTAATAAGGCGAAACTGGATTGTATTTTCATATCAGAATTGCAAAAATTAATATCATCTCCAATACATATTCCTGCCTCATTCATTGTTAAAGAGTTAATAGGGAAACAAGGGCTACTCATTAATGAAGGCGTATTAGCCGCAAGAGTAGGGATAGATGTTGACATTTCTAAGGATTGGAAGAATTTTCTAGATATAATAAAGGAGATTAAATATCAAGGCGTTTTTTATGAAGGATGGAATAGATGGTGGAAACCATTGTTGGAAGAATGGTGGGGAAGCATCTCAAAAGAAAACATACGTTCTCTTTCAGCTGAAAGAAGAGTTGAGATTATAAAATGTGCAACTGGATTGTCAGATTTATTTCCTGCTGAGAAAATAGAAAAATGCACTAGTGACGAATTCTGGACCGTCTGCCAGGGATATAATAGACCACTCGATCCTATTGATGGATTAATATTAGCAGGACAGGATAATTTATATCCATGGCAAGAGCCATTGTATGTTTCTATAGATGCTGCATTAAAACGAAAGAATAAAATATTATGGGGGGAAATAGCTGAAATAGAAAAAGGCTATTTTGACCAATTAAAAATTAGATATAAACATTAAGGAAATAAAATGATACGCAATATTCAAACAGAGTTGACAAATTGGGCTCGAATTTTATCATCTTCTAATTTGTGCTCTGATGTATCTCCCATTACAAATGAAATTGGACGTATTCGGAATAATAATCTTTACCATATTCAGAAGCTCAAAATAGGTCCTTTTGATCCACCCCGAAATACAATTCCAAGTAAGATTAATCATCTATATGCTTTGATCGATGTAAAATTTAAGCTCTTGGATGCGAATGAAACAGATATTGATAATAATATTGAGGAATATTTGTTTAATGTAGTATTCATTGGACAAGGAGATAATGAACAAAAATATTACTCTTCCTTTCATCTAGATTATGATAAATCAGATGAAGCTAAAGTGATTCATCCATGGTTTCATTTTACATATGGGGGGCATTCCTTAAAAGACCAGGAAACAGGAAATGTTTTATTATTATCTGCTCCACGTTTGCCATTCCTACCTATGGACTTTTTTTTAGGGATAGATTTTATTATCTCTAATTTTCTTAATAAAGAAGATTATTATAGTATATCTGAAAACTCTTTATATAAAAAAGCTTTAGAAAATTCTCAAAATTCAGTCTGGAAACAATATATTTTATCTCTAGCACATCATTGGTGTAAATTTTCTTGTTGTAACTATAATATGAAAGATAAAAACTTATGTAAATATTTCATTCCAACTTTGATATAACGATGCTTAAATCAGATATTATATGGCCTGAACATCGGCGATACAAATCGCGTACAGAGTGGGACCCGATAGGTTTTTTCTCCGATTGTTTGTGCAATACGACGCATTTTGATCTTATGCTTGGGTTCTTTTCTTCATCTGCGATAAGCGTGCTCGCTAATGGATTCGCAGTATTCCTTTATAATGGAGGAAGGATGAGGCTTATAGTTAATGACGTCTTAACTGAAGAAGATAAGAATGCTATTGTCGATGGGACTGGTGATGTTGAAATACCTTATTTTGATGTGTCAGACATTCAAAAGATTAAAGAAACGTTGTCAGAAAGAGATAATCATTTCTTCAACTGTTTAGCATGGCTCATACGACATAATCGCCTTGATATTAAAATTAGACGACCATATTCCACTTTACACCGCCGCTCCTCCAAAGCCCGACTACCGACGTGGGCCTTGCCCGAAGCTGCCGACGCCAGCCGCTCGCCGAAGGCCTCCATCGCGCGGCCGATGACCGTCTCAGAGAACTTGGCGTAGTGTCGCGTCATGTTGGTGTTCGAGTGCCCGAGAATCTTGGCCAGCACGTCGATGGGCATGCCGTATTCGACGGCCATGCAGGCGAAGGTGTGGCGGGCGCAGTGGGTGGTCAGCACCTTGTCGATGCCGCACACGGCCGCGATCTCCTTCATGTAGGCGTTCATCTTCTGGTTGCTCGGCGTAGGGAGCACCCGGGAGCGGGCGAGACACGCCTCGTCGTGCTCGTAGCGGCGCAGGATTTCGAGCGCGGCCGGGAGCAGCGGGATGCGGCTCATCACGGATGTCTTCTCGCGGGGTTTGTGTATCCACCAGCGCCCCTCGTTGTCCTGCGAAAGGTGTTCGCGCCGCAGGTGGTCGGCATCGGCGAAGGCCAGCCCCGTCAGGCAGCAGAAGACGAATACGTCGCGGATGCTGGCCAGCTGGCGGTCGAGCGCCTTGCGGGTCAGCAGTTCCAGTTCGTGCGCCGTGAGGTATTCTTTGGCCTGTACCTTGTCTTCCTTGAGCTTGTAGTAGCGGAACGGATTTTTCGTGATCCACTCGTTGCGCAGGCAGTAGAGGACGAAGTTGCGCAGACAGTCCATGACGGCGACCGCCCCGTTGTGGCGGCAGCGGTGGGCGGTTTGCAGGAAGAGGTTGAAGCCGTCCAGAAATTCGTAATTCATCCGCTCGATGGGAATGTCCTCGGCCTTGCCGCGCTGGGCGAGGTACTGTTTGAGGTAGCGCAGCAGCCGCTCGTACTTGTCTGCCGTGCGCTGCGTGATGCGCACGCCTACTTCGGCCTGCCGCCGCTTCGCATAGTCGGTAAGGCCCGCGATGAGCATCATCGTGTTGCAGGTAGGGTTCAGGTAGCGCTGCTTGATCTGCGCCGCATTGGCCGCATAGTCCTCGGCCAGCAGTTTGGAGCGGATGTCGATGATTTTGACGCGGAAATCGTTCAGTCGCTCGTTGACCTGAATGGCCAGCTTGTTCGTTCCCATCGCACGCTCCTTGTGCTGGTTCCACGTTTCGGGATTGCTGTCGCACTGGGTGTAGACCTCCTGCCGGAGCCCTCCGGTCGTAATACGTGCGAAGATGGGCGCCAGCCCGTTCTTTTTCGGCCTTCCTTTTCGCATCAGGAAAAGAATGGCAAATGTCTCTTGTCTCATGACGTTGAATTTTTGGGGGTTAACAAAACGTCCGCAAGAGAGATTTATTACGACGTAAAACGCAGCGAAACAACGCATTGCAAACGCATTCGGGAGCAGGCCCCGTCGCGCGGCCCGATTTTCGGCTCCGTTCCCTTTCGTGCTCCCGAGAGTTTGCCGCAAACTGCTTTCCGCTTCCGGTTCGGGAAATCGGCCGAAGCCTTCGCAAAATGATGATATACAGTCGGTTTTCCTCTTTTTGCGCCGGACGGACAACAAAAAAGAGCCCTTCGAAAAGGCTCCTTTGTGCGGATAAAGGGACTCGAACCCCCACGCCGTAAGGCATCAGATCCTAAGTCTGACGTGGCTACCAATTACACCATATCCGCATCATTTCCGCATGGGGTGCGTCGGGCGCATCCCCGCGGATGAGGCAAAGATAGGTAAAAATTCACAAAACACAATCCGGGCGGGGGATTATCCGGCTTTTTTTGTTTACATTTGTAGGTAATTTCGCCGACTTATGCCCCGACAGATAACCCTCGTCCTCACGCCGAAACAGGCCGCCGATCCGAAGTACTGCACGTCGCTCGCAGCGCGGCGCATGGGCATCCGGGAGACGGATGTGGCGCTGGTGCGCGTCGTGAAGCGGTCGATCGACGCCCGGCAGCGGCAGGTGAAGATGAACCTGACGCTCGAAGTCTATGTCGATCGGGAGCCGCAGCCCGGCCCCGTGCATTTCGACTATCCTTCGGTCGAGGGGCGGACGGAGGTCGTCGTCGTCGGATCGGGCCCCGCGGGGCTGTTCGCGGCCCTGCGGCTCATCGAACTGGGACTGCGGCCCGTGATTCTCGAACGGGGGCGCGACGTCTCGGCCCGCAAGCGCGACATCGCACGGATCAACCGCAACGGCCCCGTCGATCCCGACTCGAACTACGCTTTCGGCGAGGGCGGCGCGGGGACCTTTTCCGACGGCAAGCTCTTCACGCGCAGCAAGAAGCGCGGCGATTACAACAAGGCGTTGCAGACGCTCGTCTTTCACGGCGCCACGCCCGAAATCCTCTGCGAAGCCCATCCCCATATCGGCACCGACAAGCTGCCCTATATCATCCGCAATATCCGGCGGACGATCGCCGATGCGGGCGGGGTGTTCCGCTTCGACAGCCGCGTGACGGATATTCTGCTGCACGACGGGCGGATCCGCGGCGTCCGCTGCGGCGACGAGCGGATCGAGGGGGCCGCCGTGGTGCTCGCTACGGGGCATTCGGCGCACGACGTGTACGAACTGCTGCACGCGCGCGGCGTGCGCATTGAGGCCAAGCCCTTTGCGATGGGCGTGCGCATCGAGCATCCGCAGGCGCTCATCGACTCGATCCAGTACCATTGCCGGACTCGCGGCGAGTACCTCCCGGCGGCTTCCTATTCGCTCGTGAGCCAGGAGAACGGGCGCGGCGTCTATTCGTTCTGCATGTGCCCGGGCGGGTTCATCGTGCCGGCGATGACCGATGCCGCGCAGTCGGTCGTGAACGGCATGTCGCCCAGCGGCCGCACGTCGCCTTTCGCCAATTCGGGGCTGGTGACCGAGGTGCGGCTCGCGGATTTCGAGTACCTGCGTCCCGAGTGGGGCGAACTGGCGGGGCTGAAGTTCCAGCAGCGGTTCGAGCAGGCGGCCCGGCGCGAGGGCGGGGAGCATCAGATCGCCCCTGCGCAGCGTGTGTCGGATTTCGTGGCGGGCCGGGCCAGCGGGTCGCTGCCCGCGACGTCGTATATTCCCGGCATCGTTCCCTCGCGGCTCGATCGGTGGATGCCGGAATTCATCGCGCGGGCATTGCGGCAGGGCATTTCGACCTTCGGGCGGAGAATGCGTGGCTACCTCACGGACGAGGCGGTGGTCGTGGGCGTGGAGTCGCGCACCTCGACGCCCGTGCGCATCCCGCGCGACCCCGCGACGCTGATGCACCCCGCGGTCGGAGGGCTGTTTCCGGCCGGCGAAGGGGCCGGCTATGCCGGAGGAATTATCTCCGCGGCGCTCGACGGCGAACGGATCGCCGAGGCCGTGAAAAACTATATCGGATGAAGGAGAACGAACGGCGGCCGGAGGTCTCGGTGATTATTCCGGTCCACAATCTCGAACGGTATATCGACGCCTGCCTGGCTTCGGTCGAGGCGCAGACGTTCGGCGATTTCGAGGCGGTCGTGGTGGACGACGGCTCGACGGACGGTTCGTTGCGTCTCGTGCGCTCCCGTGCGGAGCGGGATGCGCGGATCGTCGTTGTCGCTACGCCCAACCGGGGAGTGGCGCGTGCCCGTGAAACCGGACTTGCGAAGGCCCGGGGACGCTATGTCTGCTTTCTCGACGGGGACGACCGCTGGGAGCCGGATATGCTGCGGGAACTGGTCGCGGCGATCGGCGGGTATGACATCGTCTGTTGCGATTTCAAGCGGGTGAGGGCCTCGTACGAGGCGCCCGTGCGGGAACGTCGCACGGAGGATCTCGAGGAATTCGGGTTCCTCGAGGCGACGTTGAGCCATGCGATTTCCGTCTGCCTTTGGGCGAAACTCTACCGCCGGGAACTGTTCGATGCCGAATTGCGGCATTATCCGTTGCCGCTCGGCGAGGATGAGCTCGTCAATGTGCAGATCGGCTTCCGGCAGCCGCGGGTCCGTTTCGTGGATTATGTGGGATACGACTACATCCAGCGGGCCGGTTCGGCGAACCGGCGCAGTGTCGATGTGGACTATTGCGTGCGTTTTGCCGAAGCGGTCGATTCCGAACTGGCCCGATGTCCGGGGCTTTCGGCTGAGCGGATCGGGTTTCTCCGGCTCGTGAGCCGTGTGCGGTGGTATCTGGTCTGCATCCGCAAGAGCCGCAATCCGTGGACCGGGAATTCGGATCATGCGCGGTGGATCCACCGGGCGGCGAAGGGGCGCGGAGCGGCGTTGCGCCGGTATTATTCCCGGGGCGATCTGCTCTTGTTGTGGCTGGACCGCCGCCGCCGGTTGCGTCCGGTGGCCGTATTGTGTGCTACGTTGCAGCGCTGGTGGGAGAGTTTGCAAAGGCGTTTGGTCCGTTGAATTTATTGATGCGGGAAATGAGTAGATATTTGCTGTTTGTCAATTTACCCTATGCTTATCCGATCCTTCGGCCTCTGCAGGCCGAGATACTCCGGAGAGGCGGGGAAGTTGCTTGGTTCGTTGAAAAAGAGTGCCCGGATGAGCTTCGTTCGGACGAGATTCGGCTTGGAACGGTACATGAAGTGATTGATTTTAATCCGGTGGCCGTGTTTACTCCAGGTAATTATATCCCCCATTTCTTTCCCGGAGTAAAAGTCGCGTTGTTTCATGGTTATCCAATTAACAAGCGCAACGATCATCGGGACGATCATTTTACAATTCGGGGATGGTTCGATCTCTATTGTACGCAGGGACCGAGTAGTACGCTTGTGTTCGAGCAACTTGAACGCAAGTGCGGTTTTTTTCGGGTCTATGAAACCGGATGGCCTAAAGCAGACATTTATTTTTCTTCGGAAATGCAGGTAAATGCCCGGAATGTTCGGCCTACGGTTCTCTACTCTTCGACTTTCACGCGGTCGCTGACTTCGGCGCCATTGTTGGCCGAGGAGATCGAGCGCCTGCTCGTTGCCCGGGATTGGAATTGGATTTTCATGTTTCATCCGAAACTGACAGACCCTGATATTTTGGACCGTTATAAACGAATTGCTACCGAATATCCGAATGCGACTTATGTGGGAAATACGTTCGATGTTACGGCTATGCACAAGGCTGACGTCATGCTATGCGACAGTTCGTCCATCATTCTGGAATTCATGTTCCTCGACAAGCCTGTCGTGACGTTCCGGAATTCGCACCCCGGACCGTATCTGATAGATGTTCGGAGGCCGGAAGAGGTCGGTCCGGCACTCGAACGGGCGCTGACCCGTCCCGACGAGTTGATGCGTGAAGTCCGGACCTATACGATGTTCCATGAGCCGCATCGGGATTGCCGCTGTTCCGCACGTGTCCTCGATGCCGTGGATGATTTTCTGGAACGGGGGCATGTCGGGCTGAAACGCAAGCCGCTCAATCTGATCCGCAAATGGAAAATGCGGCGGAAATTTCATTATTGGCCGTTTCGGAAATAAGCGTGCGGGGACGGTGATTCGGAAATGACGAGTCCTGCCGCGACAGCGGCAGGACTGACTGTTCGGAGGTGGAACGTCCGGGATTTTGCACCGGTCTATTTTCCGAGGGCTGCAGCAGGGGAAAATGCCGCGAATATTTCCGCCTGCCCGGCGGGCGAGAGGTGGCGGTCGATTCCCGCGGGGCTCCAGGTGCGGTGTTCGCGGATGCTCTTCATGTAGCGTTGTTCGTTGGCCGGGCAGCCTTCCCGCGACGCCTTGTCGTGGTGGAGGTGGAAGACGATGCCGCTGAACTTCATGAGACGCTGGCGGATGCCGCTGTTTTCGAGGCGAAGTCCCAGCTCGGTGTCCTCGTATCCCCATCCTTCGAAGGTCTCGTCGTATCCGTTCACGCGCAGGGCGTCTTTGCGCCAGAGCGCCATGTTGCAACTGCGGGGCGTTCGGCTGGGAGCCAGCATCCGGTAGAGTACTGCGGCGATCGGGATGCGCAGGGCGTTGTTGCTGTTGCGGACGCCCCGGCTCAGGGCGGACAGCGACGTTATTTCGCCGCTGAGGACTTTCCGGGTCAGTGCTTCGGTGATGATTCCGCGCGACCCGGCGACATAGTGCCCCTCTTTGGCGAAGGCGATATGGTCCTGAATGAAGTTGCGTTGCAGGATCAGGTCGCCGTCGATCTGGATGAGGTAGTCGCACCGGCTGGCCGCGATGGCCTTGTTGCGGATGGCGGCGACGCGGAACCCGCGGTCCTCGTGCCAGATATGGCGGACGGGGACGGGTGAGATCCGTTCGAAATGTCGTACGACGTCGCGTGTTTCCATGCCCGACCCGTCGTCGGCGATCAGAATCTCGTCGGGCAGTACGCTCTGCTGCATCACGCTGTCGAGACACAGATAGAGGGCGCGAGGCCAGTTGTAGGTGGATATGATCAGCGATACTGTCATCGTGTGTGAATGGATTGGATCGGACGGCCGGAACGGTCTTTTCGTCCTGCAAAATCTTTGCCGGGACGCGGACTGTTCTGAGCGGCTTTCTCCGAAATCATTGCACAAAAATAACTATTAATTCTGGTTTTCTTAATTATAAATGCGATTTTCGGGGAATACTGCACCGAAGTACCGAAAGAATGTTTCAAAACGATGAATCCGGTTTGTATCTTGCTTATATACAATATGTTGAATGAAAACGCGAAGATGCTATATTAAAAAATATGAAAAAAATCCGAAAAAATTTTAATAAAAAACTTGCACGGTATCTTTTTCCGCCTTATCTTTGCAGCGAAGTTTTAAGGTTCATTTAGGTTAGTAGTTTTAGGTTGGTGAGGAAACTGTGGATGACGGACGTTCTGTCCCGATTCCGGGTTTCCTTTTTTTGTGTCTGTGCCGGAACCTTTTCGGACGGCTTCGGATTCCGGTTGCATTTCGTCGGACGGTTCCGGTCCGTATCCGGTTTTTCCGGCGATACGCCCGACGGTTGTGTCGTTTGATGCAATGCGCTGATTTGTATTGTATTATATCTTGGCTCCTTTCTCGTTTCCTGCCTTTTGCAGAGCGTTGTATGTTACCAAATTGTTAAATATATTTAATATATTCATAAATTATTTGCGTAATTCGAAAAAGGCCCTTATCTTTGCAGTGAAGTTTTAAGGTTCATTTAGGTTAGTAGTTTTAGGTTGGTTGAGGAAATCGGCAGGTTGTGATGCGGAACGCATCACTAAGACTCGAGGGGCGGTACTCGTTCCGAAGGTCGAATACCTCCGATTAAACCTCGTTTTTGGAAGGGGGTGGTTCCCCTCCGAAAAAAGGTCTGAGTCGTGAGACTCGGGCCTTTTTCTTTTTTGCGGCGGTTTGTAGCGGGGCAGGGCGGGTCCGGTTCCGCCGGACCCGTCGTCCGGGACCTTTTCCGGATCCGTTTTCCGGGGAGTCGGGGTGTCCGTATCCTTTCCGCTCAGCGTTCGTCCAGTTCTTCGCGGCTTACCGTGACCTCGACGGCGCCCAGCGCGTAGCAGCCGATGTCGTAGGGATTGTAGCAGAAAACGATGCCTTCGGGCACGATACGGAAATTCTCCGTGGCGCCGATCTGTTCGGGGAAGAAGCCCTGTGCGGCCAGCTCCTCCTCGTTCCTCGCACCGTATTGCCGGCAGAGTTTGCGCAGGATCAGTTCGTCGAGACGCTCCGCCTGCTCCTCGGTGAAGAGATCGGCTGTCGTGATTTCATACCCCTTTGCGAGCGAGTAGGTGTGGTATTCGGTCTCGTAGATGCCGTGTGCGCCGCCCGTGTAGCTCGACCGCGTGATGACGTAGGTGAGCAGCGAATCCTGCACGCTGCCCTCCGCTTCGACCGATATTTCGTAGGACTGCGTCGGCCGGATGTCCGCCGTGTAGATCGTGTCGATCTCCCGGACGGCGGCGGCGATCGCCTCCCGTACCGACCCGGTCTGCTCCCCGGTCTGGAAGAAGTAGCGGATGTTGGCCTGCTCGACGGCTTGCAGCGCCGGGGATTCCGCGGCGTTCAGGATCGTGGCGAACCGGTATTCGATCCGGCATCCGGCGCCGCTGTTTCCGAGCAGCGTATCGACGCTCACGGTCCCGAATGCAGGGCGCACCGGGCGTCGGTTGCAGGAGACGGCCAGCAGGAGTGCGGCGGCAGACAACAGGAGTGCTTTTTTCATGGCGGAAGGGTTAAAGGGGTTATGTCCGGATAAAGATAGTCAAAAAGCGTGTTTTGCGGCCCTTTCCGAAAAAAAATCACATATTTTGTCCGAAAATTTTGGAGATTCGAAAGAAGACCTTATCTTTGCACCACGAAACTCAAACGGTGGATTCATCTAAGGGTTAGGATACATGCCTCTCACGCATGACATAGGGGTTCGAATCCCCTATCCACTACGAAGTAAAACGGCCATACGGAAGTGTGGCCGTTTTACTTCGTGCCGTTTCGTCCCGGGGGACGGCTTTTTGCTTCGGAGGGGGCATCGGCTCCGGTGTCGCCGCACGTTCCGGTACGCTTCCGTCGGCATCCCGGAAATGCCTGCCGGACGGAGAAAACGGCAGCGGCCGCCTTCGCAGGAAGGCGGCCGCCGTGCTTTTGCCGGCAGGGGCGGGCTGCTATTTCTCGGTTTTCGCCTTGAATTTCTCCAACTGGCGTTTCAGGGCGTCGATCGCCTCGTCCACCGACTCCTCGAAGGCCTTGGACTGGTGGCAGGCCACCAGGTCCTCGCCCGGCATGTGCAGCGTGATGGTTGCGATCTTGTTTCCCTTTTCGTGGTCCTTATCGAGTTTCAGAATGACTTCGGCGCCCGTCGAGCGTTCCGCGAAACGGTCCAGTTTCGTCATCTTGGCGTTCACGAATTCGACCAGCCGTTTGTCGGCGTCGAATTTCACGGATTGAATCTGTACGTTCATAGCCTTACAGTTTATTAAGTTAATCACTTTCCATCCTTTTCGCGGGGATGGGCCTTCGCATAGACCTCCCGGAGCCTGGCTATGCTGTTGTGCGTGTAGACCTGCGTGGCCTGCAGCGAGGCGTGTCCGAGGAGTTCCTGTATCTCCCGCATATCCGCGCCGCCGTTCATCAGGTGCGTGGCGAACGTGTGCCGCAGGACGTGGGGGCTTTTCTTGCCCTGCACTCCGTTGCGCTCCAGTTCGCGGCGCACCGTGCGGTAAACCGCCGTGCGGGATATGCGCTCTCCTTTCCGTGTTAAAAATAGCGCTTTTTCTCCGGAATCGCAAATATTCTGCCGCTTAATCAGGTCGAGGTAGCGCAGAATCTTTTCGCGGACGGGCTCCGGTACGGGGACCATCCGCTCTTTGTCGCCCTTGCCGCGCACGCGCAGCGACATGGCGTCGTCCGACAGGTCGTCCCGGTCGATGCCCACCAGCTCGGCCAGCCGCAGTCCGCAGGCGTAGAGCATCAGTACGATCAGCGCGTCGCGTTCGGCGGCGAAGTCTCCGCTGTCGCGTTCGCACTCCCCGACGATGCCCTTCATGCGGCTCTCGGGCACGAAGGCCGGCAACCGGTGCGGAGTCCGGAGCGAGGCGATCGGACGCATGACGTCGTGCGTGACGGCGCCCGTGCGGAGCAGCCAGCGGAAGAGGGTCCTGAGCGACGAGACCTCGCGGTTCATCGACGCGGCGCCGATACCTCCCTGCTCGGTACGGTCGATGATCCATTCGCGCACCTGGTCCGTGGTGACGCTCCGCGGGTCGAACGAAGCGTCGTCGCAGTCGAGCCACGCCATGAACCGTTCGATGTCGCGGCGGTAGTTGCGGACGGTGAGCGGCGAGTAGCGCCGTTCGGCCTCGAGGTAGCGTATGAATTCCGGTAACATGCTGCAAATATAACGCAAGACGGGGCGTTTTTGGTGTGCGCGCCGCCGGATTGTTTTCTGCCGCCGGGATGCGGACGGGCTCCGGTCTTCGCCCCGTTTGGACGGGTTTCGCCCCGGTGTGGCCGGCGCGTCGTTTGGTTCTGCTTCCGGATTGCGCTATCTTTGTTCCCGAATTCCGATCGTATGAAACAGAACTGGAAACCCGGTACGGTGCTGTATCCGCTGCCGGCGGTGCTGGTGAGCTGCGGCGCCACCCCCGAAGAGTACAACATGCTGACAGTGGCCTGGACCGGGACGGTCTGCACGACGCCGCCCATGTGCTATATCTCCGTGCGGCCCGAGCGGCATTCCTATGCGGTCATCCGCCGCACGGGCGAGTTCGTCATCAACCTCACGACGCGTTCGATGGCGCGCGCTACGGACTGGTGCGGCGTCCGTTCGGGGCGCGATTTCGACAAGTTCCGCGAGACGGGGCTCACGCCCGTTCCGGCCGAACGGGTCGCGGCGCCCCTGATCGCCGAGGCGCCCGTCAGCATCGAGTGCCGCGTGCGTCAGGTGCTGCCGCTGGGCACGCACGACATGTTCCTGGCCGAAGTGGTGAACGTGCAGGCGGACGAAGCCTATATCGACCCCGCCACGGGGCGGTTCTGCCTCGAACGGGCCGAACCGATCGTCTATTCCCACGGCGAGTACTTCGCGCTGGGCGATGCGCTGGGCCGTTTCGGGTGGTCGGTCCGCCGGAAACGGCGGAAGCAGGGGCGGTGACGCTCCGGAACCGCGGAAACGGGGCGATTTTTATTTGGATTTTCCGCAATATTCCCTATATTTGTGAAGTCATGGTCTATTCTCAATAGAGCATGACTTTTTTCTTTTCGGAAAGAATTCTTTTTTACTCGGTGCAAATTTAGCGACTTCCCGCCCGTCGCGGTTCTCCGTACGTTCCATCCTGTTGCCGCTTTCGGTCAAAGTCCGGAAGTCGGATGCCGGGCCGGCGTTTCCGACGGGCGGGCGATCCGGCTGACGCATGACGTATCGGTGTGAATGCCAGTGAGATATTGCGCGACTATCTGCATGACACGTCCTTGCGGTATCTGCGTATCAGCTCCGACGGCGTACAGTGGAAATTCGCTTTGCAGAAGCGGTTGAAGCTGCTGTGCGAGTCGAAGCCGAACTTGGCCATGAGGTCCTTGATCGTCGTCTCCGGACAGGCGATCTCTCCGACGATGCGCTGGCATGTCTGTTTCAGCATCCAGTCGTGGGCCGTGTCGTTGAACTCGCTCTTGAACCGGCGCAGGAAGGTGCTGCGGCTCATGGGCGAGAGGTCGATCAGCTCCTTGAGCGAATGCACCTTCCGGTAGTTTTCGAAGACGAAATTGCGGAAGTCGAACGACCGACTGACGATCGGGTAGAAGAGCCCGGCGATCTCCTCCTTGCTGTAAAACCCGCGCAGATAGAAAAAGAGCTCCCGGTGTTTCATTTCGTGCAGGTGCGCGCAGCTCATGCCGTTCTTCAGGCAGAAGACGAGCAGGTCGAAGAAGGCGGTGAGCGGATACCGGATCTCGGTGGGGCGGAAATCGTAGCGCAGTTGCCGGCACAGCGTGTGATAGCTTTGCAGCACGAGCCGGTCGCAGCCGCTCTCGGGTTTCTCGAAGGCCATGTCCAGCAGCCGGACCCGTGTGAGCGTCCGTCCGCTGAACGCCGCCGAACGCGGTACGAGGATCATCTCGCCGGCCGAGAAGTCGCGGCCCGAGAACTGGTTGCAGTCGAGCGAGCAGCGCCCTTCCAGCAGGATCAGCAGGTGGTTCCTCCGCACGGTGTCGAGCCGTTCCGTTTCGCCGGCTTCGAGCTCTTCGTAGATGAAGCCGCTCCCGACGTCGGCCCGGTAGTGGTTGCAGGTCTGGTGTTCGCCTATATATAATAGGTCGTGCAGCAAAAGGGGGTTTTTCATGGGTCCAATCTGTTATTCGTTACGTTATGTTTCAGCAGTGTTTCAGCAAACGGTTTTGTTGTCGCTTGGTTGCCAGCAGGTTCCCGCTCCGGAACCCGTCCGTTTCGGAATACGCCGTGCGCTGAAACGTATTTCCGTTTTATGTCGTTGAAAATCAGTTGTCGGCAGCCGGTCCGCTCTATTGAGAATAGAGCAGGGCGGAAGACAACGATATGAACAGAGTTTTACTGCCGTTTCTATTGATGCTGTTTTGCGGAATCGCGGAGGCGCACGCGCAGCGGCTGGCCGTCAAGAGCAACCTGCTCTACGATGCGACGACGACGGTCAATCTGGCGCTGGAGGCGGGATTCTCCGCGCGCTGGTCCGTGGACCTCTCGGGGAATCTCAATCCGTGGACTTTCTCCGGCAACCGGAAGGTGAAGCACTGGCTGGTGCAGCCCGAAATCCGGCGATGGAACTGCGAGGCGTTCAACCGTGGCTTCTGGGGCGTGCACCTGTTGGGCGGACAGTACAACGCCGGCGGATTCCGGGTCCCGCTGCTGCCGACGCTCCGCCATACGCGCTATCAGGGATGGATGGTCGGCGGCGGCATAAGCTACGGCTACCATTGGTATCTTGGAGCGCACTGGAATCTCGAGGCGACCGTCGGTCTGGGATATATCTATACGCGCTACGACCGGTTCGAGTGCTACCGTTGCGGGCGGGTCACCGGCCGCGACGAGCACCACGGCTACTGGGGCCCGACGCGTATCGGTATTTCGGTCGTCTATCTTTTCAATCACAAATAACTTTTGTCGGCATGAGGAAATTCTATCTTTTGCTCGTTTCGCTGTTCGTCTCCCTCGCCGGAGGTTCCGGAACGCTCCGGGCCCAGTTCCGCGGGGACATTCGGATGACATGCAAGCGGCTCGACGTGGACCGCGACGATTCGTTGCGGCTGGAGTTCGAGTTCCTGATCCGGAACCGGGCCGTCAATACCTGCCAGAGCTGGACGTTCGTGCCCGAGTTGAGTACGGCGGACGGGAAGCACTTCCGCTATTTTCCGCGCGTGGTGATCAACGGGAGGAACCGGCGGCGGATGACGGATCGCCGGAACCGTCTGACACGCAGGTTCTGGAGCGAGGAGCAGCCTTATCAGACCGTGAACGTGGCGGACGAGGAGCAGACGCTCGTGGATTATGCGGCGGCGGTTCCCTACGAGGAGTGGATGGGAGGCGCCTCGCTCAAATTGCAGGAGGTGCTCGCCTCCTGCGGCGGCAAGCGGCAGTTGCTCACCGTCGCGCTCGGCGACCGGATCGCCTTCCCGGCGCTGGAGCCTTACGTTCCGCAGGTCTCGGTCGTTTACTGCGAGCCGGGGCCCGAATCCAAGCAGCGGCTGGTGAAGGGCGAGGCGTTTCTCGATTTCCAGGTCGGCCGCTCGGCTATACTTCCCGATTTCCGTCACAACGGCGAGGAGTTGGGCAAGATCCGCGCTGTCATCGACCGGATTCGCCGGGACGGCGACGGCGAGATCACCGATATTTTCATCGAGGGCTACGCCTCTCCGGACGGAAATGCCGAGCGGAACGCCGGTCTTTCGCTGGCCCGCGCCAAGGCGCTGAAGGATTACCTGCAACGGGCCTATGCGCTTCCCGAGGGGATTTTCCGCGTGAGCTCCGTGGGCGAGGACTGGAGCGGTCTGCGCCAGTTGGTCGAGGAGAGCGATCTGCCCGACAGCGAGCGGGTGCTCCGGATCATCGACGGGCCGCTGACGCCCGACGGAAAGGAACAGGCGCTCCGGGCGACGGGCCGGACGTGGCAGCGGTTGCTGTCCGATATCTTCCCGCAGCTCCGCCACGTGGACTATCAGGTGCGTTACGATCTGCGTGATTATACTTTCGAGGAGTCGCTCTCCGTGGCCGAACATGCGCCCGAGAAACTTTCGCAAATGGAACTGTACCGCATCGCGGTGTCGTATGCTTCCGATTCCGCGCGCTACCACGGCTTTTTCGACCGGATTCTCGAACTCTATCCGGACGATCCCGCGGCCAATATCAATGCGGCGGCCTCGCTTCTGCAACGGGGCGATGCGGCGGCTGCCGAGCGCTGCCTGGACCATGCGGCCGGGGCGATCGCCGCGCCGGATGCTGCGATGGCCTCGGCGTTCGCCAACAACCGCGGCGCGGCGCTGCTCCTGGAGAACCGGCTCGACGAAGCGGAACCGCTGCTGCGCCGTGCGGCCGACGCCGGACGCGCGGAGGCCCGCCGGAATCTGGAGGAGCTGGAGCGCAAGCGCGGGGACAACGCGCGTCTGGAACGTTATCGGAACATCTCGCAGTAGAATTCCTGCTACTGCCGGTTTTTATTCCCAATTCACTTTTTTGTTTAACTAAAATTTCTCTTTATGAAAATGAAATCTGTTTTGGTTTCGATGCTTGCTCTGGCTGCGGTCTTCAGCAGTTGCAGCAAGGACGGCGAAACTCCCGGACAGGGCGGTCCCGGCGCTATTACGGGCGACACCTATCTGTCCGTTGCGCTGGGCGGCTCCCGTTCCGCCCGGACCTATGCCGCCAATACGGCGGCGGGCACGGTCGCAGAATCGACCGTCAAATCGGGATATATTCTGACGTTCAACGCCCAGCGGCAGAAACTCGCCGCCACGCCGCTCGATCTGACGAAGGATATCGTGCTGGATCCCGCCAATCAGACGCTGCCCGGACAGCCCTCGGGAAATACGGGCAATATTTCGGCCGGCGAAGCCATCAAGGTGTCCGATGCGACCAAGTACGTGATGATCGTGCTGAATCCCACGCCGGCACTCGAGAAGACGCTGAAGACCGCGACCTCCTTCGCCGAGCTGAAGGACAAGGCGCTTTCGGACATCGCCGACGTCGTGGCGGCCAAGGACGGATTCCCGATGATCAACCAGGGTGTGTTCGACGGGACCAATGCGGACGAAGGGCTCATTGAGTGCTCGGGCAATCTTTTCACCAAGGACAACATGGGTTCCAGCTCCACTCCGCAGGAGGCCGCCAAGGCCAAGCCGGTCTCCGTCGTCGTCGTGCGTCTGGTCGCCAAGGTGGGACTATCTACGCCGATGCAGGAGGTGTCCACCATCTCGAGTCCCAATGCGATCGTGTTGGAAGACGAGGCCGAGAATGCGGCCATCTTCCTGGACGGCTGGCTGCCGAACACGACCAACAAATCCTATCTGCCCTATTCGCCGCTGGTGTACGATGCCCAGAACAATCCCGGAAAGGACCTCTCCATCGCATACCGTCAGGACAACAACTATCCGCTCTCTCCCGCCACCGATTTCGACTGGCTGAAGAATGCCACGCCTCCCTCGGCCTGGAATACGAAGTCCGATCCGGTCTATGTCATCGAAAATACGATGTCCGTGGCCGGACAGAAGGTCATCAATACGACCAAACTCGTGCTGAAAGCCCGGTTCTTCCCCGAGGACTTCAAGGATACGTCCGATGCCTCGAAGTCCGAAACGTGGTTCGTATTCTCTTCGGACAGCGTAGGGACGCATACCGAGTTGATTTCGTACAAGGACATGGCGAATCTGCTGAAAGGCACGGCTTCCGGTTCCATTTCGGCGGATGATGTCAAGATGATTCAGAATTTGATGGGAGAGATCGCGAAAAAGGCCTCTTATGTGAAGACCGGTACACAGGAGGGCGATTACGATGCGCTGTATTCGGACCTGAGCGCTTCCGCTACGCCCAAGAATCCGCTGGACAAGATCGGTTATGTGGCCGCTACGGTCCGCGACATGAGCGATCTTGCCGACTATCCCGGCGCCTACATGCAGATCTATTACAAGGGCATTTGCTACTACGATATTCTCATCAAGCACAATTCGAATATCAAGGATAAACTGGTGGAAGGCAAATGGGGCGTGGTCCGCAACAACTGGTACACGCTGAAGATCGACAAGATCAGCAAGCGCGGCACGCCGTTCATCCCCGATCCCACGGATCCCGATATCGTCGATCCCAGCAATCCGGACGAGAATACGCCCAACGAGGGAACCGACGCTTACCTGAGCGTGACCGTGACGGTCGCCGACTGGACGACCTGGGAGCAGGGCGTGGAACTCTGACCCTCTTCGGATCAATACGTCTTTTCGATATGTTTATATGAGAAAGGGGCGGCACGGGCCGCGCGGTTTGTGCCGCCCCTTGTTTTTACGGTTTTTTCAGAACGGAGATTACGGATCACCGGCGGCCTCCGGCCTTCGGCGATCGTCTAAAACAGAATTATGTCGTTTCGCTGCATCCAATACCTTCGGCCCCTTTTCGCGGCGCTGATTCCGCTCGCGCTCTTCGGCGCGTGCAGCTTCGGCGATTCGTACGGAGACTGCGGACTCTACCTGCATTTCACCTATGAATACAACATGGCCGCTGCCGATGCTTCCCGTGAGATCGACCGCATTGATCTGCTCGTGTTCGATGCCGACGGAACGTACCTTTTCACCGAGACGGCCGGTCGGGAGGAGCTCGGCCGCACCGATTATACGCTGCCGCTTCACGAGAGACTCTCCCCCGGGACTTACATGTTTCTCGTCTGGGGCGGCCTGTCCGACGACTTCCGTCTGTCGGACGTTCGCAGCGCGACTGCGGACCTGCAACCCGGAAAGACCCGGTTGGAGGATGTCCGTCTGACCCTGACGCGCGTCGCGCAGGGAGTCTGCGATGCGGAACTGCATCCCGTCTGGTACGCCGCACCCCGGACGATCGCCTACGATCCCGGAGCGGGCCGCCGGACGCATACCATAGACCTGATGAAAGACACGAACCGCTTCCGGATTTCGCTGACCGAGGAGGGAACCTCGCGTGCCGACGCCTCGTCGGGCGGCCGGTCTCCCTATACGTTCGAGATCGTTTCGGCCGGGCACGAGGCCTACGACGCGGACAACCGGCCCGTCGGCGCGGACTCCGTGTCGTTCCTGCCGTACCGGATTTCGGGCGACCTGACCGGCGCGGCAGGCGAACTCAACACGATGCGCCTGCTGGAGGACGTCCCCTGCCGTCTGGTGGTCCGAAGCGTGTACGATCCTGATAACATATTGTGGTCCAGAGACCTGATCGGACTGTTGGAACAAACCCGCCCCTCCGGGATCGCCTCGTTGCAGGAGTACCTCGACAGGCAGGACGAGTGGACGCTGTTCTTCAACTACAAGGGAGATGCGTTTTCGGGAACGTTCGTCGCCCTTTCGGTGACGATCAACGGCTGGACGATCTGGTTTCAGGGTTCCGATCTGTAATGCGAGACTGTTTTGCCTGGATTCCGAATACATAGACCGATGCTGTTGCTCCTGTTGATTCTCCTGTGCGGTTGTTCGCGGCGCTTTGCGCGTTTGCGGCGGAGCGGCGATGCGCGCGTGCAGGTTTCCATGCCTTCCCGGCGCCGGACACCCGAACCGGCCGCCGCGCCGCAGGGGGATACGACGGCCGCCTCCGGACCGATCACCTTCACCACCGAGGACGGCCGCGAACTCCGGCTCGTACCGGCGGCTTACGACGATCGGTTGCAGGAGTCGGTGATGAACCTTCGGATCGAACAGGTGACCATTTCGGTCAATAATATCCGCAATGTGGCCGAACGCAACGGCAAGATCGACCTGGAGTTTTCGGTGACGTTGCCCCGGGAGCTGCTCGACGACCAGTGGCGTGTCGAACTGGAGCCGGTGCTCTGTACGCGACAGGACACCTTTTCGCTGCACCGGCTGCTGTTCACGGGCGAACGCTTCCGCCGCTTGCAGCGGCAGGACATGGCGCGTTACGACCGCTACCTGCATTCGATCGTGGACAGCGCGGACTACTTCCGCTGTTTCGCCGACGTCGCCGGATTCGAGTCCTACCTGCATAAGGCGGCGGTCCGGCGTCAGGCCCTGCTGGAGGAGAAGGCGCGGCTCGATGCCGCTGCCGGGAATACCGTCTCCGGGCGGAGCCGGCTCAGCGACCGGCGCGTGTACCGGCGGGGACTCCGCGACCTGCGGCGCCAGGCCGCACGCGAACGGCGCAGCCGGCTCGATTCGGTCGGGGCGCTCGGGCGTGCGGCGCAGGGGCATCCGTCCGATCCGCTCGCGGCCTACCTCGCGCCGCACTACAAGCCCCGGCCGGTGGAGACGCCCGGGTACGTGCGGGCGATCCGTCGCGAGCTTTCGGACAGTTCCGAGGTGCAGCGCAGCCGGATCCGCCGGCGGACGGTGGAGGCCAATATCCGCCTGCTGAGCGACCTGGACACGGCGGCCCTGATGCTCGAATACTACGATCTGCGCAAGATCGAGCGCAACGAGGAGCGTGCCCGGAACAAGGAGGCGGTTTTCCGCCGGGTCGTGCGTTTTCCCGAACTTCCCGGCACGCGGCTCGACACGATCGTGCACGCCGACCGGAGCGTGACCTACCGCTATGCCGAACAGCTCGACGCGGGAGAACATACGGACCGGATCCACCTCTTCCTGCGCGGAGCGGTCACGTCGGTCGGCGGCCGCCGCTACGAACTTCCGGCGAGCGATACGCTGACCTATTCCGTGACTTCGATGATTTCGTTTATCGACGATGCGCCGCGTTACGTGCACCGCATCGTCAGACGCGACGCCGAGGCCGACGCCCGCTTTTTCTTCGTCTTTCCCAGGAACGGGACCGAAGTGCGGGAGGATTTGGCCGATAACCGCGCGCAGTTGGCGGCGGTGAAGCGCCTGACGCAGGCGTTGATGACCGATCCGGTCTTCATCATCGACAGCATCGCGCTGACGGCCACCTCGTCGCCCGAAGGTTCGTGGAAGGTCAATGACCGGCTGGCCCGGGAGCGATCCGCAGCGCTGAAGGAGGTGCTGGTGCGCGAGTTTCGGAAGATGAAGGATTCGCTCGGGATCGCCGGCTCCTATGTGCTGGATGCCGGCGGCGGCGTCCGCCGGATCGAGACGGATAACGGCCTGCCCGATCTGCCGGATCGCGTGCGTGCGGGATGGCTGGCCGAGGACTGGGGCCGGCTCGAGGAGCTCGTGCGGGCGGACTCCGCGCTGGCCGCCGACCGGGAGGGGATTCTCGCACTCGTGCGGAAGGAGGTGGATCCCGACCGGAGGGAGTGGCTGATTCGCAAACGGTTCCCCGCTTCCTACGCATACATGCGCGAAAAGCTCTATCCGCAGATGCGCGCCGTGGATTTCCGCTTCTCTCTGCACCGCCGCGGCATGAAGCGGGACACGGTGTGGACGACGGTGCTGGACAGCGCCTACCTGCGCGGCGTGGAATTGCTGAAGAAACGGCGGTACGAGGAGGCGCTGGCCCTGCTGCGGCCTTATGAGGACCGGAATACGGCGTTGGCCTACATGTCCGTGGGGCTGGACCGCGCCGCCGCCCGCATTTTGGGGCGCGAGGAGACGCGCCGTCCGGACGATGCCGAAGTGAAATACATGCTCGCCGTGGTTTCGGCCCGGCTGGGCGACAACGAACGGGCGGTCAGGAGTCTGCTGCGGGCCGCGGAGTTGCAGCCGCGGCTGCGGTTCCGGGGGAATCTCGATCCGGAGCTTTCCGCCCTGATCCGGCGCTACGACCTGTTTAACGATAATACGGTGAATCTATGATACGGATGGCAATGGGAAGGATCGGTCTGCGCGCGTTTGTCGCGGCCGGACTTCTGGGACTTTACGCTTCGGCCTGCTCGCGGGAGAAGCTGCCGGCGGGAGCAGGCGGCGGCCCCCGCCCGGAAGCGGTTTATCTGGACGTGCGGCTGACAGCCGGCGATGCTCCGGCGTCGCGCGCCATGACGGCGGATGCGGAGTCCGCGATCGACATCGGCACCCTGCGCGTGCTGGTTTTCGACGAACGGGACCGTCTGTCCGACGTGGCCCCCTGCACCATTCACAATGCTTCGTTCGTGACGTTCCGCCTGCGGGGCAGCGTCAATGGGGAGAAATACCGCGTGGTCATGCTGGTCAATGCGGAGAACGCCCCTTCGGTGGCCGAACTGCGGACGAAATGGATCGGAAGGCCCTATTCCGAGTTGGCCGAAGCCTGTTTCTTTTTCGACGTGAACGGGGCGTGGGACACCTCCCTCCGTACCTCTATTCCCATGTGGGCCGGGTTCGAACCGATGGTCGTCGAACCGGATATGCCCTTTCCGAAGAACGTGCGGATGATCCGTGCCGTCGCCCGGGCCGATGTCGGCGTGGGGGTGGACGAGAACGGTATGCCGGACCCTGCGGCGCGGATCGCCGAATTCCGGCTGGACAGCGTCCGGCTGTTCGGCAGCAAGCGCCGCGGCTGGGCGATGCCCCGGCCGGATGCCTTCGTCGCGGATCAGGACGCCGCGCTGACCGAGGCGTCGGCCCCCTCGCTCTGGGTGCCGGAGTACGCTTCGAACGGGCTGCTGCCGGGCGGCGGTTACGATGCGAAGGGCGACGTGGGCGGACTGCTCTATGCGGTTCCGCAGCTCGGCGGCGGCTCGGCGGCGCTTTTCCGCGGGATTTACCTGGCCGAGTCGGCCGAGTTCCCGGCGGATTCGGCCTGTCTGGTCCTCAGCGGCCGTTACAAGTCCGATCCCAATGCTTCGTGGAACGACGTCGAAACGACCTATTACCGTGTCGATTTCTGCCGCGACGTTCGGGACGGCGGCGGGCTCGCGCCCGTGCTGCGCAACCACCGCTATCTGTTCAGTGTCAAACGGGTGTCGGGTCCGGGAATGCCTACCGTCGAGGAGGCGCTGAAGTCGGCGTCGGTCAATCTGGAGGTGGACGTCGAGTCGTGGAACGACTTTCCGGAGACGGAGACCGCCGACAGGATCGTGCCGTTGCATCTGGAGCTGAAGGGACTGGATTTCGCCGGGGACGGCTCGGCCGCCTATGCGGGCGATTACGAATCGTTCCGGCGGCAGGACGGGAACGGCGGCGAGAGCCCCTATCTGGACCGGCCGGATGCCGGCGGCGGGTACGACCGCGAGCGTCTGCTGCACAATGTGGCCGTCGCCGCCTACCGGGCCGACGACGGGACGTTCGACGAATTGCTGGCCTTCGATCGTTTCGACCTGACGAACGGGCGGAACGACCTTTACATCGGGATAAGCCGCAGACCCTATGCCCGGCGGCTGGTCGTGCTGGCCAATTTCGCTCTGGGCACGGCCGCCGGATTGGAAAAGGCGCTCTCGGTCACCACGCTGTCGGATTTCTCCTCCTGGTCGGGATTCCGGCAGGTGTGCGTGCCTTCGGGCGGGCAGCTTTTATGGAACGATTTGCCGTTCAGCGGGATCAGCCGGACGATCGCACCGGAGGAGCTTCGGGAAGGAGCCGTCGCCTCGGTCGATGTGGGGCTGCTCGCCGCCGTCGCGCGGCTGGACGTGGGGATCAATTATGCCGATATCTCCGTCGGGAAGGACGGCGCGGGACAGCCTGCGGGTGCTCCCGGGGTGACCTATCCGTTCTATCTGCGGGGCGTCTATGTCGTGAATTACCGTTCGCACTTCTCCCTGACGCCCGATTTCGGGGCGGCGGACGAGCTTGCGGCAGGGACGGTGAAGGGCCCTTCGCCTGCGGGTGCGCCGGTCGAAGCCGCCGTTCCGGCCGACATGTTGCGGTATCCGCTCGCCTATCCCGCCGCATCGGCCGACGCCGGACTGAAACACGTGCTGCTGCGGCAGATTTACCTGCCCGAGACGGCCGCGGGATCGCAGACCGTGCTCATCGTGAAGGGCGGGCCCGATGCGTCGGACGACCGGAACGACACCTATTACAAGGTGGTGCTGGACAAGGAGTTGCTGCGGAATCACCGCTACGTGTTGAATCTCAATAATATAACGGCTCCGGGGGCTGCCACGCCCGAGGCTGCGCTGAACGGTTCGCCCGCCGAGGCGGTGTTCACGCTGCTCACGTGGGAAAACCGGGTGGTCGATCTGCCCAACGTCGGGCAATACGTGCTGAGCGTGCGGGAGCAGTATCGGAACGACGTCGTGCACACCTGCGCGGCGGGGGAGGTGATCCGCGTGATTACGACCTATCCGACCTGGCAGCTGCTCGACGCGACGGACCGGGTGGTTTCGTCCGGCAGCCGGGGAACATCGTATTTGACGGCTCCCGCGAAGGGAAGCTACCGGATCAAGGCCGGAAGTCTCTATTGGAGCCTTACCGTAAAATAGAATCACTCCATGAAACGATTGAATCAGTTGTTGCGAATCCTTTTGCCGTCGGGCGTGCTTGCGCTCTGCGCGGCAGGGTGTACGACCGACGGGGTCGATGACTCCCGCTCCGGACGTCCCGGGGCCGTGGAACTGGTGCTCGGAGTCTCCGTTTCGGGCGACAAGGCGCTTTCGCGGGCCATGACCGCGGGGCAGGAGAGCGAGGTGGCGGAACTGACCGCGCTGGTTTTCGATGCCGATGACGACGGGTATCGCTACACGGCGAAAACCCAGGTGAAAGGCCCCGGCGAATACCGCATCCTGCTGGAACGTCCGGTCGGATCGGGCAAGGAGCGGTTGTATCTGGTGCTGCTGGCCAATTTGGACGAGGAGACGCGGAAGCTGTTGCCCTCTTCTTCCGATGTAGGCGTGTCGGGCGGGACGCTGCTCGAGCGGATCGTATCCGTCTGCGAGGACCGGTGGCCCGCGCAGAACGCGCAGGGCGAGGAGCTGCGCCCGATTCCCATGTGGGCGCAGTCCGGGGCCTTCGAGATCGACCGGGATACGGAGGAGGCCGACGTGAAGCTCGCTCCCGTCTCCCTGCTGCGTGCGCTGGCGCGTCTCGACCTGAAGATCGACGATACGGCGCTCGACGGGAGCGGCATGACGTTCACGCCGACCGCCTTCTTCGTCTGCAATGCCCGGACCTCGGGCCGCGTGTCGCCCGACCCGGCGGTGTTCGACGCATCGGGCAGGCGGGTCACGGCGCCTACGGTTCCGTCCGGCAGCGCGTCCGGCCGGTTCGCCTATGCCTTTCCGGAAGGTTCGGGGGAGCTCGTGCGGACGATTTACCTCTTCGAAGCCCCTGCCGACGATCCGGTGTACGGGATTCTCGAAGGCGTGTTCTCCACGCCGACCCTTCCGGATCCGGTTCCGTGCTACTATTATGTCGGGTTTCGCGGCAAGGACGACGCGGATACGTCTCCCGTGCTGCGCAACCACCGCTATACGCTCGTCGTACCCGTGAAGGGACCCGGTGCGGTGTCGGAGGAGGATGCGTTGAAGGGAACGCCCGTGGAGGACGTCGCGCTTTCGGCCGTTCCCTGGACCGAAGACTACACCGATGACGATTCGTCGATGGATCTCAAGGACCGGAAGGTTCCTGTCGTGCTCCGTCTGAAGGTGCAGTCCCCTTCGGTCGTCCCGGTGAAGACCCGGGCGGCCGACGCCGCCTCCGCGGGGATGCACGTCTCGGTACTGCAATATTTTTCGGACGGGCAGGACTGGGTGCTGCGGGCCGTGACGTCTTCCCTGCTGGCCGTGTACGATCCGGCGAAGGACGAGTATGTGTGCAGGACCGAACTGATTCGCTCCGATTCCGAACGCGAACAGCGGATCGCGGTCTTTGCGGCGGATGCGAACTCGGACCCGCAGTCCGAGTCCGTCGATGGGGCGAATCCCCAGACGCATCCGTCGATCGGCCGGCTGTTCGAAGCGTACAGCGTCGGCAGCACGGTCTCCGAGGGAACCTATACCTCGTCGGGAATTTCGGCGGCCCGTTCCCATCTGACCGAGGGCGATACGATCGGCGTGAACATGGTGCGGGCTCTGGCGCGCATCGACTTCGGGGTGGGCATGGAGACCGACCCGGCGAAGAATCCGGATTATACGACCGCGACGGGAAAGATCGCCTCGGGTTCGTTCGAGGTGACGAGCGTGTCGCTTTACAATGCCTATAGCCGTTCGGCGCTCTTCCCCGAACTGGGGCATGCCGCGGCGATCGAGGAGTTCCGCAAGGGTCGTGTGTCGCGGCCTGCGCAGCCGGGGTGGAGAAAGAGCAAGCCCGGCTATTTCCTCCGGCAGCCCGTTCCCTTCTCCTATGCCGACAACCTGTCGCTCGGGAACCATGTCGGGGAGTCGCCTCTTGTGGCCTACGGCGATCCGGCTCCGATCGGGGCGGATTCGGTCTGCGAATCGTATCTGATCGTCGAGGGCCGGTACACGGAGGCCAATCTGGACGGGACCTCCACGAATTACCGCAAATCCTATTACCGGATCGACTTCGTGTGCGACGGGAAGCCTGTGCCGCTGTTGCGCAACCATCGCTATATCGTCAATGTCGTCGCCGTGAGCGGTCCGGGAGCCGCCCGGCCGGAGGACGCCACCTCCGAGAACCTGACGGCCGAGATCACGGTCGATGACCAGAATTCGGCCATGGACATCGTCACCGACGGACACTATTATCTGGGTCTGAATCCGCGTATGCTCTTTTTCAACGGGTTGGGCTATCCGACCGAGACCCAGTACGAGGGCGACCTTTCGACCGATGCTCCGGCATGGACCGCGGCGCTTTCGGAGGACTATCCGAAGAACTGGAGCTCGAAGTACGTACTTGTCGATCCTTCGGGTGGGGCCGGAAAGAATCGGCGGTTCGTCCGGGTGAACGACGGTACGCAGGACGGCCGGCTGCCCGAACTCGTGTCGGATGCGCGTCATGCGACGGTCCGGGTGACGGCCGGCAACCTCGCGGATTCGCTGACGATCATCCAGTCGCCTGTGACGGCCGAGGATTTCCGTTTGTACGTCGAACCGGCGTCGTGCGCTTGCTACGAAACGGAAGTACCCGTGCGGGCCTATATCGACTCCCGGTTCGCTTCGATGGCATGGAGTGCCGGGAGCTTCTGGCCTTCGGGAAGCGCCGTTCCGGGGCATTCGTATTATCTCGGCGAGACGTCGGGCGTGTTCGACGGCGGCATTCAGGGCAGCGGTCCGCAGCAGGGGAAGGCGTTCCGCGAAGTGAAGGGGCGGTTCAACACGTATAATAATACGGCGAACGACATCGTGGTCGGTGCGAAATTTTCCCTGACCGGATACACCCATGCCGCCGTATCGGGTTCCGCACTGGTTACGCAGCATGCGGCGGAGAAGACGCCGCTGCGTGTGAAGGTCACCTACCGGGTGCGTTATACTGCGGTGAATCCATCGACGGGTACGTCTTATTACGGTTCCGAGACGAACGGTTCTTCGGCGATCTATTCGGTCGCATCCGGTTCGGCGACGCAGACGATCGAATTTCCGAACGAGCCCGATCTGGTTTATTATTCGGATGTTAACAGATGGGGCAATAGTTTCACACGGGGTGTGGTGATTCAGCTCGCACCCGACTGCGAAATTCCGGAGGCGGATATTTCGATGACGTCGGGTGCCGGTGCGGTTTCGGCTTACGCATTCAGTGCCTATACGGATTTAGGTCAGTTTCTGTCCAGCGATAAGTTCATGTTCGTCCCTTCCGGGGTCACCGAGAACAAGACGATCACCAAGAGCCAAAGCAACAGGTATTACTTGCTGGTTCCCGAGATGACCTACCTGAAGGCCGATGCGAGCGCTACGGTCACCGTTTCCACGAAGTGCGGCCAGTCGCTCAAACTGGTGTTTTCCCGCAAGAAGGCCGTCCCGGCGCTGGAGGTCGTGCCTGCGGAGTTCACCGTTCCCAATACGAAGGGGTCGGACCGGATCGCGGTCCGGGTCTCGCCCAAACACATGGGCTGGACGGTGTCGAGCGATGCGTCGTGGCTTACCGCAACGCCCGCCAAAGGGTATTACAGCCCAGACCCGTGGAGCGTGCAGATCAATTATGAGGCCAATACCGGAGGCGACCGGACCGGGCATCTCACGTTCAGACACCAGGACGGAACGGTCTCCAAAATCGTCACCGTACATCAGACTACGGGTGTCCAGTCGCTGTCGGTTTCCCCCGCATCGCTGTCGTTCGTCCCGAAGGGCGGTTCGCAGCAGATCCAGGTGACGACCGAGAACGGCGGCGGCTGGAAGGTGCAGTCGAAGCCCGATTGGATCACCCTGACGCCGGCGGGCGGCTCCGGCGGCAAGGTGACGGTCGCGTGTGCGAAAAATTCGCTCAAAAACGACGATCCGTCGGCTGTCCGGAAGGGAGAGATCGTGCTCGTGCATACGAAGAATGCGAAAATCGTCCGCAAGATCGCCGTTTCGCAGCCTCATTATTATTTCAAGGTCGAAGGTCAGATTCCGGCTTGGGTCTCGGCCGACGGCGGTTCCTATGCGTTTACGATCACGACCCGCGGAACGACATGGAGTCAGACGGCGACTTCCGGCGGCTGGCTTTCCGATCTTTCGCCCTCGAAAGGCGGCGACGAGACGAGCAGTCTGGTGCGTACGTCCGTTACGTACAAGGTGCAGCCGAACCGCGGCTCGGCCGACGAGTTTTCGGCCCCGCATCGGCAGGGATACTACAATATCACGTGGCCCGGCCTTTATGTGATTTCCTATTACGTGGACCAGTATGCCTGGACGGGCGATCCCGGCATCATGATCATGTCGCCGGTCTATCCGACGCAGGCCAACACCTGCCCGCCGGGCTACCGTATGCCCCGTTACGGAGGCCCCCGGACCTACGATTACACCGAGCGGCTGAAGAACGGCCTGATCGTCGCCGGACTGGATACCTATCCCGGATACTGCCGGTTCTACACCTATCCGGAGACCGACGAACATTCGAAATGGTACAATAACATGAAGCCCGTATGGTTTCAGCCCATGGGCGAGTACAGCAGCTATCCCTATTTCCTGGTGGGCGTGAAGGCCCGTTACGGGGATTCGTGGACGATACCCGATACCTTTGGAGGTATCAATGCTCCCAGCGAGAGCGGCTTATTCTATCCGTGGCACACGCTGATGGCTTTCCGGGTCTGTCTGAAAAAATCGGTATGGGGAAACTGAAATGCAGCGTATGAATATGAAACGGTTTGTCAAATACATGCTCGGAGCCGCGGCGGCGGTCATCGCCGCCGCCGTGCTCGCCGTAGCCGTCGTTACGGTCGGTTTCTACGGGGGATCTTCCGGCGGATTCGAAGGACGGGCGTCGCGGCCGGATTCCGCGGCGCCGTATGCGGGGCCCCGCATTCCGGACGTGATGGCCGATCCCGCCGAGCGGGCGTCGTGGTTCGTCGAACGGTTCTGGGACGGATTCGATTTCCGCGATACGACGCAGTTGCGGCCGGAACGGCTCGATCCGGCCTTCGGGGAGTTCGCTTCGGCGGCCCTTTACGCCGATCCGGCGGTGCGCGACGCGAGCCTCCGGCGGATGCTGGACAGCGCGGCCCGGGGCGGGGAGGCGGCGTTGGAGCGGTTCGCCGCGCTCGCCGAGGAGTATTTCGGTTCGCGGGACCGGTCCACGCGTTCGGAGGATGCGCTGATCTGCGCGATGGAAAAGCTGCTGGCGATGCCCGGCGCGGATTCGCCGCTGCGGGACCGTTACAGGTTTCTGCTGGAGATGGCGCTGCGCAACCGTCCCGGGACTCTGGCCGCCGATATTCTCTTTACGGACAGGCGGGGTGTCGAGCGGCGGCTTTCCTCCGTGCGGGCGGAGTACACGGTGCTGCTCTTCTACGATCCGGCCTGCGAGAGCTGCCGGGCCGTGGAACGGTGGATCGCCGGGTCGCCCGTGTACGGTGACTGCATCGACCGGGGGCGGCTGAAAGTCGTGGCGATCTACGCCGGAGACGACCGCCGGACGTGGCTCGACGGGCTCGGGGAGCTGTCCCGGTCGTGGATCGCGGGATACGACCCGCAACTGCGGATCGTGCGGTCGTTGTCCTACGACACGGGCGGCGTGCCGCTGCTCTACCTGCTCGACCGCGACAAGCGGGTGGTGCTCAAGGAGCCGCGGGTGGACGAACTGGAGATGTGGTTGCAACGGAATGCGGTGAAATGATACGGACGATTCTGCTTTTTCTGGCGGCTTTGCCGCTGGTCTCCTGCATCGGGGAGGATGCCGGCGGTTCCGCGCCGGAGGGTCCGGCCCGGACGGTGCTGGTGTGGCTCGGGGGCGACAACGACCTGACGGGGGAGGTCGCGCAGAAGATCGAGGCGCTGCGTCGCGGATGGCGCCCGACGGGCGGCGCATGCCTGATCTATGCGGATTCGAGACGCGACGGCGCACGTCTGCTGCGCCTGCGGGGCGGCTGTGCGGCGGCGTCCGAGCCCTATGTCGAGACAGTCGCGGAATACGGTCCGGAAAACTCGGCTTCGGCGGAGGTTTTCGGGCGGGTTTTACGGGATGTGACGGCGGCGTATCCGGCCGATGGTTATGGATTGGTCTTTTTTTCTCATGGGAGCGGCTGGCTCCCGGCCGGAACGCTCCGCAATGCCGCAGGGGAGGCGGGATCTGCCTCTGCCTCCCCGGCATCCCGTTCTCTGGGACGCGACGACAGCGTGCCCGAAGGTGGCTCCGCGGAGATGGAACTCGCGGATTTCGCCGGGGCGATTCCGGACGGCGCACTGGATTTCATCCTCTTCGAGTCGTGCTTTTCGGCGGGCGTGGAGGTCGCCTATGCGCTGCGGCACAAGGCCCGCTACCTGCTGGTCTCGTCGGCCGAGATGCTCTCGCCGGGATTCGCTCCGGTCTATCCGACGGCCCTGCCGCTGCTTTTCGATGCGTCGCGTCCGACGGCCGATGCCCTCGCGGCTTTCGGCCGCGCCTACATGGATTACATAAACACGCTCGACGGCGCTTTCCGCTCTGCGACGCTGAGCCTTGTCGATACGTCATACATGGATGTCCTCGCTGCCCGGATACGGGAATTGCTCGGTAACTCTTCTCATAGGGCTGACATTTCAATCGGGTTGCAGCATTTCGACCGCCCGGGCAGCTACGGGGACATTCCCGCCGTACCGCGTTTCTTCGACTTCGGCCAGTGGGCCGGACGGATCGCGGGAGATGAAGTGAACGCCGTTTTCGGGGAGCAGATGAAACGCACGGTGATATGGGAGGAGAGTACGGAGCGTTTCCTGCCCTCGCAAAACGGTTTTGAAATCCGCTGCCATTCGGGCCTCACGGTCTATGTAGAGCAGCCGGAGCTTGTGAAACTCAACGAATATTACCGCCGGACGGCCTGGTACGGGGCCGTGTGGGGCGGCAACTGATATGGAACGTTACGCTTTGTTTTGGAGTGCGCCGGGATATTGGCCGGCGATGTGTCTGGCGGCGGCGTGCGTCGCGGTCTGCTGGTTCGGAATCAGGTCGTTTGTCATCCGGCGGAAACGCCGCAGGATGGAGGATTACCGGCAATTCGTGACCGACACCTATTGCCGGCGCGGAGAGCGGGTTCCGGCCCTTATCCTGCGCTATTACCGCCGGGAGATCGAAGCGTATAACGAGGCGCGGCGGGGGCTGCCGTTCCGCCTTCTCTGGCGGGAGGAGCCCGACGGGGAGGAGTTCCCGTCCCCTGCGCCGGAACGGTCCGACGCGGTTCCGCCGGAGAGCGGGGAGCGCGGGCCGGGAGCGGCGCGGGGGACGCCGGGAAAGGGTCGTAAAATCCGATAGCTCTTAGCTCTTCCGTTCGGATCCGGCCCGGGCAGGGCGGCGGATGCGGCGCGGAGGGGCGACAGTTTAACCTTAATAAAATTTCAGATGAACAAGAGAGAATTAGTGAAGGCCGTGGCCGCCGAGAGCGGATTCACCGGCGTCGAAGCCGCCAGGGCGGCGAATGCAATGCTTCGGGTCATCGCGCAGAGCCTGCAACGGGGCGAACGAGTCTCCGTACCCGGTTTCGGAGCCTTTTCGGTCCGCGACCGGAAAGGACGCACGGGACATAACCCCGCGACGGGCAAGGCGATCCGGATCGAGGCCAAACGGGTCGTGAAGTTCAAGCCCGGCAAGGCATTGCAGTTCGATGCGGCGCCTTCGGGCGCATCGAAATCCGTCCGGAAAGGCGTCCGCCGCTGATCGGAATCCATTTTACTAACCGGGCGTCCGTCTCCGGCTCCGGCCGGGATCAGCGGCGGGACGCCGAAAATCTTACGGAAAAATATGAAAAACGCATTTGTCCGCGGCGCATTGGCCGCAACCCTGACGCTCGTCTCGGCGGGTGTCATGGCGCAGGAGAACGGTAACCGCGACGAGCGGGGAGGGATCGTGCGCGGTCCCTACGAGACCAACCGTTTTTTCGACAACATCTTCATCGGGATCGCCGGCGGCGTGAACGTCTATCACGGCGAGAACGATTCGCACGGCGGATTCGGGAAACGGCTCGCTCCGGCGCTGGACCTCAACGTCGGCAAGTGGATCACGCCGGCCGTAGGCGTGCGCATCGGCTATTCGGGGCTGAATGCCAAGGGATGGACCTTCGGACAGACGGCCTACGCGAAGTCCCCCGTCGGGGAAGGATTCTATCGGGAGAAGTTCGGCGTGTCGTATCTGCACGGGGATTTCATGTGGAACCTTTCGGACGCCGTGAGCGGATACAAGCAGACGAGGACGTGGAATTTCGTGCCCTTCCTCGGGGCCGGGTGGGCCCGGTCGTACGGCAACGGGACGTATAAGAACGAGTTCGCCCTGAGTGCGGGCCTGCTCAACGACATCCGGCTGTGCGACCTGTTGGACCTGACGCTCGAAATGCGCCACCTGTTCGTGAACCAGCGGTTCGACGGGGTGGCCCGCGGCAGCCGCGGCGAGGGAATGACCTCGGTGACGGTCGGACTGTCGTTCAAACTGAACCGGCGCGGGTTCCGCCGGGTGAAGCCCGTCGCGGCGCCCGACTATACGCCCTATCTGACCCGTATCGACGCGTTGGAGAATGCCAGGAACATTCTCGAAGCCGAGAAAAAGACGCTCGCCGACGAGAATGCCCGGCTGCGTGAGCGCGAACCCGAGACGGTGCAGGTCGCTTCGGTGTCGGCGACGCCCGTGGCGCTCTTCTTCCGGATCGGGCAGGCCACGCTCGACAAGAAGGAGCTGGCGAATCTGGACTTCTACGTGAAGAACGCCCTCGAAGCCGACAGGGAGAAGGTCTTCACGCTCTGCGGCTCCGCCGACAAGGCTACTGGCACGGCGGCCGGGAATCAGCGTCTGAGCGAAAAACGCATGGAATACGTCTATAAACTGCTCGTCGAGAAGTACGGCGTGGCGAAGGAGCGGCTGCGCAAGGTCGCCGAAGGGGACCGGAACAACCTCTTCGCGGATCCGGAACTGAACCGTGCGGTAATCATCCGGTAGCCGCCGGAGAGAAAAGAAGTGGAAAACCCGGTTCCGGAGGGTGCGGGACTGCCTCTCCGGAACCCTTAAAAACAATGTTTATATGAATGGGAAGAAGATTTTGATGCTTCTGTTCGCCTTCGCGGCGTGCAGTGCGGTCGTTCCGACGGTTTCGGCCCAGGAGAGCGGCTGGTGGATCGGCGGCCGGGTCGGCTATTGGCACGACAAGGTGGAGGGCGTGACCTCTTCGGGGTTTGCGCTGGCCCCCGAGTTCGGTCACGATTTCAATGCGAAGTGGAGCCTGGGCGGCGTGCTCGGATTCGACTACCGGAAAACAGGGAATACGAGCGACGAGGTCTTCGTGATCGAACCGTATGCGCGCTACAAGTATTTCTCCAGGGACCGTTTCACGCTCTTCGTGGACGGCGGGTTCGGTGTCGCTATGGGCGACGGGAGCGGCTGGAAGGTCGGGCTGACGCCCGGGCTGGCGTTTAGGATTTCGGACCGTTTCAGCCTGCTGACCAGCTTCGGATTCCTCGGCTACAAGAACGACTATTACAACGGAGGGGGCGACGGATTCGGATTCGACTTCAGGAGTTCCGATCTGCGGTTCGGATTCTTCTACTCCTTCTGACGACCGGGGCCGATGGCGGACCGGTCGGGAGCTGTATCGAATTGTTGTTTCCGGTCCGTCGTCGCCCCGCCTTTTTCCGGCCGCCGGTTTGTCGGCCGGATTTTCCCGGGCTGCGCTGCGCCGCCCGGGAGGCTTCGGAATCGTGCGGGCCGGCCGTAGTGTCTTTGTCGTCACAAGGATAGTGAAAACCGGCCGCACGGTTCTTTTAAGTGAAACTTTCTAAATTGCTATGGTTCCGGATGGCCCGGCCCCGTCCCCGCGGAGGACGGTCCCGGCGTCCGGATCGGACGAAATCTGTTATGAAGAGACAATATGTAGCGGAAGCATTGGGCACGATGGTGCTCGTGCTCGCGGGCTGCGGTGCAGCCGTGTTCAACGGCGGGGCGGCGACGACGGCCGCCGTGCTGACGATCGCCTCGGCGTTCGGCCTTTCGGTCGTGGCGATGGCCTATACGATCGGCCCGGTTTCGGGCTGTCACATCAATCCGGCGATCACGCTGGGCGTCTGGCTGAGCGGACGGATGAAGAGCGTCGATGCCCTGTGGTACATGGCCGCGCAGATCGCGGGCGCAGCAGCGGGTTCCGCGATTCTCTGGGTCGCGGTGCACGGCGGACACGTGGCCCCGGGCGCGACGACGACGGGGGCGAACGCCTTTGCGGCCGGAAATCTTCTTCCGGCACTGGTCGCCGAGACGTTCTTTACGTTCGTGTTCGTGCTGGTGGCGCTCGGTGCGACCGATGCGAAGCGGGGGGCCGGCGATTTCGCCGGACTGGTCATCGGTCTGACGCTCGTGCTGGTCCACATCGTCTGCATCCCGGTTACCGGGACGTCGGTGAATCCGGCGCGTTCGATCGCCCCGGCTCTGTTCGAGGGCGGCGAGGCGCTGTCGCAGTTGTGGGTGTTCATCGCGGCGCCTTTCGCCGGCGCTGCCCTCGCGGCGGCGGCCTGGAAGGCGTTGTCGGCCGGCCGGCACGCCGGCGCGGACGCCTGATCCTCCGCGCGGAGCCTTCGGCTCATGATACCGAACGGGGACCGCGCCACCGCCGCGGCCCCGTTCCTTCATGCGAATCCGTTTCTCTCTCCGGATGCGGTTCGCCGTTTTTTTTCCCGTTTTCCCCTTTTGCGGAGCGTTTCGCCGGATCGCGCGGGACCGCCCGGAGTGTCCGAAAAATTCCGAATGTGTTTCCGAATCGTTTCTTACAGGTGTGAAATTGCCATATTTTTGTGAAAATCCAAGAGTATGGCGAGTGTGAAGTTGTTGTTGAACAGGGACCGGGCATTGCGGGACGGTTCCTATCCTTTGGTTTTTCAATTGATTCAGAATCGACGGAAACGGTTGATCTATACTTCGTTCAGACTGTTTCCGGAGGAGTTCGACGCGGTGCGGGGCAAGGTCCTGGGCGGACCGGGTTCGCGGCGCGGCGAGCGGGAAGTGCAGCGGATGAACCGGCAACTGTCGCAGCAGCGCCGGAGCATCGAATCCCACATCGCGGCCCTTGAGGCGCGCGGGTCGGGGTATAGCGTCGAGGAGATCGTTTTCCGGTATCGGGCCGACCACGGAGGGCTGGGGCTGCTGCACTATATGGACGTGCAGATCGAACGGCGGCGGCAGGCGGAGCGTTACGGCATGGAGGCGGCCCTGCGGCACACCCGGGCTTCGCTGGCGGCGTTCATCGGGCTTCGTGCGGTGCGTCTGGCGGACGTGAACGCCCGTTTTGTCCGGGAATACGAAGATTTTCTGCTGCGCCGGGGCGTGAGCCACAACACGATCTGCTATTACATGCGCAACCTGAAATCCGTCTGGCGGCAGGCCGTGGACGACGGTTGCGTGCCGGCCGGCGTACATCCGTTCGAACATGTCCGCTCGAAACCCCGGAAAACGGTCAAACGGGCCCTGGACCGGCTTTCGCTGAGACGGATTCACGATGCGGAATTTCCGGCGAATTCCCGCCTGGAGTTCGCCCGCGATCTGTTCCTGTTCAGCTTTTTCAGCCGCGGAATGCCCTTCGTGGACATCATCTACCTGAAAAAGAGCTCGGTCGGCAACGGCGTAATCAGTTACCGGCGGCGCAAGACGGGGCAGTGGCTCCATGTCTCGCTGACGCCGCAGCTGAAGGCGTTGATCCGCAAGTACGCCAACGAGTCGGAGTATGTCTTCCCCGTGCTGCAGGGGACCGACGGCCGCGACCTGCACCGGCAGTACCGGCTGGCGCTGGAGCGCGTGAACCGCTACCTGAAGCGCATCGCCCTCGAATGCGGCGTCTCCGTGCCGCTGACGACCTATGTGGCGCGCCACAGTTGGGCCACGCTGGCCCGGGAGTCGGGAGCCCCGGTCGCGGTGATCAGCGAGGGCCTCGGCCACACGTCGGAGAAGACGACGCAGATCTACCTCAAGGAGTTCGACCGGCGGATCGTGGACCGCGTCAATGCCGTCGTGTCGAAACTCTGAGGCGATCCGGACGGCCCGGGGCCCGGGCGGGGCTATTCGATCGGTTTCGCCTCCGCCTCCCAGCCCGTGAGCGTCGAGACGTAGGGAATCAGGAGCATCGCCAGTTTGCGCTGCCCGGTGTAATTGGGATGCGCCGACGATCCCAGGTCGCTGCCGTCGTTGCAGTATCCCGGCAGCACGGCCGTGAAGTGCAGGTTCCGTACGACGGCCGCGCGGCAGATGTCGCGGATGAAGGTGAAGGCCGGCTCCCCGACCCGCGGGGCCACGCAGAGTATCGGCGGGGTGTCGCCGTAGGCGTCGCGCAGCGTGCGGAGGATGCGCGTGTAGGCAGCCGCGAACTCTTCGCGCGAAGGGTGCGGCTCGGTCGAAAAGTCGTTCGATCCCAGGTTTATCACTATGATGTCGGGCCGGTACGGCGAAGCGGTGAAATTCCAGGCCGGCAAGGGCGACTCGTCGAACGTGTTGCCGAGACGGTCGGCCATCGTATTCTCCGACACGGTGTTCCGGTCGCCGTAGTTGCGCGCCGCTCCGCGTCCCGAGTGGGCGATGAGCGTGTAGTCGGCGCCGAAGTAGCGGGCCACGATGCAGCCGAACGCCTTGTCGCAGTTTTCGGTTTCGGGTTCGAAGGGTTCGTCCTTCGAACGGCCTTCGGTCCCGTAGCCGCAGGTCAGCGAGTTGCCGATGAACTCGATGTGGCGTCCGGGCGATGGCGGTGCGGGGAGCAGCCGTCCGTTCCGTGCGAGTCGGAATGCGTGGAGCGTCGTGCGCCCCTGTTCGCCCTCGGTGCGTTTCTGCATTCGCAGCGTGTGCTCTCCCTCGCCGAGTCCTTCGGCCAGCACCACGAGGGAATCCGTGCCGAATGTCGTGACGATGCCGGCATCGTGTCCGTCGAGGGTCAGGTTGTAGTAATTCCTTTTCGTGTCCGAGACGCGCACGGCCAGCGAACCGCCTGTGAAACGGCATTCGAAATAGGTTCCGCTCCAGTCGAAACTCACGCTGCCGCCGGTCGTCTCCGTACGTCCCACATACCGGATTTCGGAGGATGCGGCGGGCAGCTCCCCGCTCCTCTCCCGGGCGGGGACGGTGCCGGCGCACAGGAGCGCCAGCACCGCCAGTGCGGAGAGTCTCATCGTCCCGCCTCCCCGGTTTCGTAGGCCTCCACGGCCCGTTGCAGCGGACCCCACCAGTCGCGGTCGATGATGTGGACGATGTCGAAGACCATCAGGCCGTCCGATTCGCGGAGGTTCATCTCCACGGCCCGCTTGAACTGTGTCGTGTCGCGCTTGTAGTCTTCGACGTACATGCCGCCGTAGAAGGGCTTGCCGTGCAGCAGCCGGCGCGAGTGGCGGCAGCCGCCCTCGACGCAGAGGTGGTCGCCCTTCGAAACCTCGCTGTCGGTCTCGTTGCGGTGCAGGCCGTTGCTGCTGCGGTATTCGTCGATCGTGACGTTCCAGTAGTAGTTGCCGTTGGTGTAGATGTCCAGCAGCTCGGCATATCCGTAATTCCTGTATTCGGGCGTGGCCCATGCGTACTCCTGCGAGGGATCGTATTCCCGACTGGCCCAGTTCACCCCCACTTCGAAATAGGAGGGATACCATGCGCCCGTGTAGGCGCCGAACTTCAACCCGGGTTTCACGGCTTTCAGCTCCTCGCGGGTGCGAGCGAAGAAGCCGTGGATGACCGAGGCGCGCCACTCGATCCACTTTTTGAACCAGGGGCCGTCCGTGCGTTTCCAGCCGCCGGCGCCGTCTTCCTCCCATGCGTAGATGTCCTCGGGAAACCGTTCCAGCTTTCGGCCGATGTACCGTTCGAAGGCTTCGCGCGAGAAATCCGAGAAATCGGACTGGATGTTGTCGTAACGGGCGCGGTCGAGCAGGATGCCGTCGAGGTCGTACTTCCGGGCCGCCTCCTTGAAGAGGGCGATCTCGTGTTCCTGCACCTCCGGGAGCGCCGGATTGACGAAGAGCACTTTCTTGCCGGGAATCTCCAGTTGCGGTACGAGTCCCCTGCCCGGCAGGTAGTTCACCGCCTGCCATTCGGGACGGCCGTCGTATAGGAGGCCGCGGCGGAAGACGCCGTTGCCTTCGGCGAAGGTGTTGAACGAGCCGTAGATTTCCATGCCGGAAGCATGCGCGGCGTCGGTGAAGGTGCCGATGAAGTCGAAGTCGGGGCGTCTGACGCCCTTCCATTCCTTGAGCCGGGGAGCGTATTCGCTGGGGTAAACCACTTCGCTCGAAGTGCCCTTGATGTCGAGCACCAGCGCCGTCATGCCGGCTTCCCGGCATTTCCGGACGTAGTGGCGGATCGAGTCGGGGTAGCTGAAACGCTCCCAGTTGGCCGAACAGTCCAGCCACATGAGTTTGGGTTTCACGGGGGCGGATGCGCTCCGGCATCCGGCGGCTCCCGCCGCGGCGAAAGCCAGCAGGAGTACGGTTGCGAGTTTTTTCATTGCGGGTTTTCGTTTGTTGCGTGTATGTAGTTTCCGTATATGTCGATCCCGACCGAGCGGAACGGGTCAGCCAGGGCGTCGATGATCTGGGCGCATTCGATGCGCGTGAGGGGCCTTGCGGCATCGTAATCCGCGAGCAGCCCGGCAGCTTTCTCGTGCACCGCGGCGGCCGTATCTTTTCCGAGGGCCTCGGAAAGCATCGCGGCCAGCCGCGTGCCGTTCACGGCCGCCGGGTCCGCCGATTCGGCCACCGCGGGGTAAACAGCATGCAGTCCGCAGCGCAGCTCCGCCTCCGAAACATGTTTCCCGGCGTCGAACCACGTCTGGTTCGACCATCCCACGTTCGCACCGCGTCCGCGCAGAATTCCTGTCACCCCGATGCGCTGCATGGCCTTGAAGCGCGGGTCGGTCGAGGGCATGTCGAGGTACGGCAGCAGGTAGCCTCCGTCGTCGAGAATCACCTCCTGCACCCTGCGGACCGAGACCTCCGAAGGTTCGCAGCCATCCGCCGCGGCCAGTGCGGCCAACGCTCCGGCCGCCTGTCCGATCTGCAACACCACGGGCTGCAGGCGCGTGGAGCCGTTCACCAGGTTGGTCACCGAGATGGATTTCTCGGCCACGATCAGCCCCGGCTGCGACGCGGGCAGCATCACGCCCAGCGGCACGCCGTACGACGGCACGGGATGGAAATAGAGGTTCGGCAGCGAACTCCACTCCGGATAGCGCGTGTGGTGCTGGTCGATGGGGTAGTCGCCCACGCCGATCGCCGTGCGGTAGAGCGTGTTGGCGTAGGGGTCGGTGATGTCGTTGAGCGTGAAGCGCACCAGTCCGTGAATGCGCCGCGATTCGCGGTGGTAGGGATAGAACGGCAGACGGTCCCCGGTGGGGAACTCGTCGTCGGCAAGGCCCAGCGTGCGGAATCCCAGTTCGGTCTGGAGGAAGTGGACGAAGCACAGCGTGTGGTTTTTCGCCCGCCGGACGGCTTCGGCACGCTCCGCGGCATCCATGTCGATCATGTTCACGTAGTAGTCGTTGCCCTCGATCGGCCAGTTTATCATGTATTTCCCGCCGGGGAGTTTCCCGTAGGTAATCATCTTTTCCCGGGGCCACATGCGGTCCGGCTCCTTGGGTGAGACGCAGAGCGGGTTGATGCAGCAGCAGGCGAACAGCGCGGGGTCGTAGCCTTCGGGACGCGGAATCGTGACGTCGCGCCCGTAATCCTTCAGCACGGCCACGTAGGTCAGGTCCTGCACGATGTCGTTCGGGGCTTCGAGCGCCTCCTTCTCGCCGGTCTCCGACGTGGCATCCATGCCCACATCATAGGGTACGCCCAGCTCCCGGGCCACGTCGCCCAGTTCGGTGGCGTCGATCAGCACGCGGGCCGCGATGCGCTCGCGTTTCCCGCCGCACTCGATCTCCAGATGCCACACCCCGTCGCGGCGGTCGAATCCGGCGGCCGTCGTGCGGTAGCGCACTTCGAGGTTCGGCTCGCGCGCCGCCATGCGTTTGAACAGGCTGTCGCCCACCGAGGGCTCGAACAGTATGTTGCTCACCCACCCCGTCCGGAGCGCTTCCGGGCCGCCGTAGTGCCGCTCCAGCTCGCTCCGGAATTCGTCCCAGATGCCGCCGCGCAGGGCGTAGTTGCCGTCCGTGGCGCTCACGCCCGCCGAGGTGAGCATGCCGCCCAGCCAGTCGAACTCTTCGACGAGGAGCGTCCGCGCCCCGAGGCGCGCCGACTGAAGGCCCGCGGCCGTCCCGCTCGTCCCGCCGCCCACGATCACCACGTCGTAGCGTGCGGGGGCGTTGCAGGACAGGAGAAACAGGGCGGCTGTCAATGACAGGTACTTCGTTCGTAATGCTTTCATGTGTCGTGTCTTTGCCGGTTTATTTCAGATCGAGTGCCGCCGTGCTCCTGCGGCCGAAACGGTCGGTCGCCGAGACTTCGACCCGTGAGGCCCCTTCGGGCAGCGGAACCCGGTAGTAGTGGTCCGATTCGGAGGGAGCGATCCATTTGTGCTCCAGCCGGTCGGGGTCGGAGTAGAGCCGTGCCGCTTCCGGGTCGTATGCCCGGAACCGTTCGGCAGGGCCGCACGGCCTGCCGTCGATTTCGAACTCCACCCGCCAGGCCGGGTCGCTGGCCCAGATATTGGCTGCGGCATACCCCTCGAACTGCGGGCATTCGCGCCCGTCGTACAGTTTTATCTGGTAGTCGGCCGGGTGTCCCGTCGATTTGTAGTACCATTCGATGCGGTCGCCGTCCACTTCGTAGATGCCGTATCCGGCCGGGGTGCCGTCGGTGCAGAGCGATCCCTGCCACCATGCGCCGCTCAGGGCGGGCGTCACGTGTTCGTACAGGCCGGGAGCGATCGGCTGGTTGCAGGTCGTGTGCGTATGGCCCGAGACGATATGTGCCCGGAAGGGTTTCAGCAGTTCGTAGAGCGCCCGGTGGTTCGCCATCGTCAGGGAGGCGTTGTCGTAGCTGAACTGCTTGCGGTCCGCCTCTTCGCAGGTCGAGGGGATGTGCAGGCAGACGACCACCGTGGAGCCGGGGCGCACGGAAGCGAGGTCCTTCTCCAGCCAGCGCAGTTGCCGCTCGTCGAGATAGCCGATGTAGAAATATTCGCGTCCGATGTAGAAATTGTCGTTGAGCGCTACGTAATGGATGCGGCCGACGTCGAACGAATAGTAGGTCGGGCCGTACGTATCTTCGAATTTCGTGAAGGAGGTTTCGTGGGACCGGCCGTAGAGCGTCATGTCGTGATTGCCGATCACGTTGCGGAAGACGAGTCCCGTCCGGGCCATCACGTCGTTGTACTCGCCGTAGAGCGAGTGGTCCAGGTGCACGATGTCGCCGCAGCAGATTCCGTGGAACGGCAGGTCGCCGTAGCCGCGGACCGTGGCTGCGATGTCGTCGGCCGCCTCGGCCAGTTGCGGGAACTCTTTCCGGGCGTATATCTGCGGGTCGGCGATGACGACGAACCCGTGGCGCGTATCGTCGCCCGGGCGGCGCAGCAGCCGGAAGTCGCAGGTCCCGCCTCCGGACGGCAGCGGCCGGAAAAAGCGTACGACGCCCTCTTCCGTCGGGGCATCGTACCCCGCCGGCACGCAGACGAAGACGAACCGGCTTTGCGCATCGGCTTCCAGCGTGTAATATCCCTTTTCGTCGGTCCGGGCGAATCCGTCGCCGTCGGAGATCCGGACGTTCGCCACACCCCGGCCGTCGCAGACAACGCGTCCTTTGACCGTAACCGTAACCGTGCCCGCAGCCCACGCGCAGGCGCTCCAGAGCGATAACAGGATCGCGAATAACGTTCGTTTCATCTTTTCGGTCGGTTTTATTTGCATTGTTCGAGTATCTTCCATATCTGGAACAGACCTCTCGGTACGTGGAAGCACCCCTTCCATTTCCCTCCCTTCAGAGGTAGGAGGACTTCGCCTCGCCGGTTCAGGTATCCGAACCACTCGGGGAACTCGGGGTCCTTGAAGTGCTCCCACATGTATTGGTGCAGCTTTTCGAACCAGTCCAGGCATTTCTGGTTTCCTGTGAGCTGGTATCCCTTTATCATGGCTATCGCGGATTCGATGTGCACCCACCAGAGCTTCTGGTCCCACT